>SKEB01000133.1_pt1 | contig 96818 bp, 81 predicted proteins | sample 4826561 | NCBI WGS metagenome assembly SKEB01 (sample SAMN11008820, study PRJNA524170) | human gut metagenome | biome: Human fecal sample; material: Feces; isolation source: fecal sample from pouch patient p17 | host: Homo sapiens | place: Israel: Tel-Aviv | collected 2016-03-29
ACAAGTTAAAGCCCGGAGGCCATAGCAGGGTGGAACCACTCCTTCCCATCCCGAACAGGACAGTGAAACGCCTCCACGCCGATGATAGTGAGTTGTATTTCTTGCGAAAGTAGGTAGCCTCCGGGCTCACATACATATGCGCCAGTAGCTCAGTTGGATAGAGTACTTGGCTACGAACCAAGGGGTCGTGGGTTCGAATCCTGCCTGGCGCGCCAAAACATAATCCGAGAATTCTTGAATGGTTCTCGGATTTTTGTTATGGTTGAACAGTTTGTTTCCTCTGTCCGTGGGTCTTTAACGATCTATTTTTAACGTAAAGTGCTAAATTCTATATGGTTGAGCGTGGGGATAGATAGCCACTCTCTTAGTCATAATCCCTGGGAGTAATATCGCTAGAACAGAACTCGAGGATCCGTGACCCAAAAGCACTTGTTTCTTGATGGAGGCATAGTTGGGATATCTGATACTATCCGTATCCATGAAAAAAACGGCTAGCATCAAGCGGAGGAAAGCCTCCGGGTAGCCTCGCATTTGAATGCAAGATAGTTCCGTTCCTCAAAGCAAAACGCTCCAAACATGGAGCGTTTTATGAGGTTGAGAATCTTCTCAATTTTTTCGAGAGTTAAGCTTCAGGAAGCGCTTCTTTATTCCTGGTTCTGACTCTGAAGAGCTGGGCCTTGAGAAACAGTCTTCTTATCGTCTCCGAAGACTCGAAAAGCTTCAACTGCTAAAGCAACTGAGAGAATTGCCAGAAGAGTGGAGACACCAACGATAAGCCAGTTCTTACCGAGATTGACATAAATAAGCTGGCCCAGAGAAGTGAATGTAACCGCAAACATGAAATACATTGGAATCGTGATCATGAAGGTTTCTTTTCCTTCTTTTTTGAGCCATGCAGTAATGGCTAACAATGCTAATGCCGCAAGCATTTGGTTAGCAGTACCGAAGATGGGCCAAATTGTAAGATAAGAGCCTGATGCCATGTACCATGCCGCTGCTATTGTAATCAATGTAGCGACATAACGGTTGCCCAAAGCTTCTCTAATAGAATTAGGCTTAACTTCCTGTTGGCTATCAAGATTCGGCGCAATCATTTCTTGGAAAATAAATCTACCAAGGCGAGTAGCTGTGTCCAATGTAGTTAAAGCAAAAGCTGAGATTGTCAATGCCACAAATTCTTTTGAAAGCGAGAAATCTAAGCCTAAAGAAGTCATGAATGTGGCTGTACCCTGTGCAAATGCATTGACTGGACCGCCTTGTTTTAGCAGGGTCGGAAGTTTGTCAGCGGCGACATACGCTACTGAGATGATGGCACAGATTGCTAATAAACCTTCTATCAGCATCGAGCCGTAGCCGATCAACTTAGCATTGCGTTCATTGTCTAGTTGCTTGGAACTTGTTCCGGAAGACACTAATGAGTGGAACCCTGAAATAGCGCCGCACGCTACTGTCACGAATAAAACTGGAAACAGCCACTGTCCGCCTCCAATATCAAAGCCTACGAATCCTGCAATTTCCATTGTCGGCTGATAGAAAACAATGCCGAGGAAAGCAGCAATCATCATTGCATAGAGCAGGAAAGAATTGAGATAGTCTCTAGGTTGGAGAAGGATCCAAACTGGGGCAATTGATGCAACGAATACGTAGGCTAACAAAATTAAAAGCCAGACTTCTTTGCTCAATGACAATGGAAAAATATGTCCGAGCCAAAAAGAAAGTATCATGCCTGCAATGCCCACGATTGTTCCGACAAGAAGAGGAACTCCTGAGCGATATACAGCATAACCGAATATTACGGCAAGAACAATGAAGAGGAGGGAGGCAGTGCCTGCACCTGGATTAGCTACAAAGGTTGAGGCAACAATATTTGCAAATGCGGCTACTACGACTAGAAGTGTGATCCAAGCAAAAATAGAGAACAATAATTTGGCGCGCCTGCCGACATTGGATTCAATGATTTGACCGATGCTCTGACCTTTGTGTCTAAGGGATGCAACCATTGAACCATAGTCATGGACACCTCCGAAGAAGATGCTTCCGATAATGATCCAGAGACAAACTGGAATCCATCCAAATACTGCGGCAGAGATTGGTCCGACAATAGGACCAGCGCCGGCAATCGAAGAGAAGTGATGACCGAGAAGGACGGCTGGTTGAGTCGGAACATAGTCAATACCGTCTTTTTGTGTATAAGCAGGAGTAGGCCTGCTAGGGTCAACACCCCATTTTTTGGCCAACCAAGACCCGTAGGTGATATAGGCAACAATGAATATAAATGTTGCACCAAGCAATAATGCAAGTCCGTTCATTTTAGAAAAGCAATCCTAAAAAATTTTAAAATTAGCTGTTGAATTACGACCTTTCGGATTAGAAAAGACTTGTCGATTTTTGAGATCAACTACAAACACCGCAAGGTCCGCCCATCCTTTGAATGTGAAACAAAAGTCCTTGTGAAACTTGTGTTTCGAAAGGTCTTTAAGGGCTTCCTCCTCTGCTCCGTTCTCTGTTACTAAAACAAGATTAAAGAGTGAAGACATATGCCCTTCTGCAACTCTCATGGATGAAATGTAGTCGGTAAATGCTTTTTGGCACTCTTCTAGAATTTCGGCCGTAAGTTTGTTGCTTACAAGCTTAAGACTGACATATTCATCATTATTCATCGAATACAAGGAAATCTTTTTAGAAAGAAAGTATTTTTCATTCAGTCTATTGTGAACAGCCCAAAGATCTGAGTATGTGTTTAGCTCTTTTGGTGGTTCCAAAATATCGAATGAACTTCTTAACCTGTTTTCTAAAGCTTCTCTGTATTGCTGATAATTCATAAATACCTCATTAGTATCAATTGATACTAATTATTTCCAATTCTAATTTGGTAAAAATTTGGAGGGGGCTTCAAGCATCTGTACAAACCCTAATAAAAGATGGAGTAGAAGAAGGCAATTCAGGCACGAAAACCACCAAGTTCTCTGAGGCTCAGGTGGACTGGCTCTATAATCCTTTAAAACGAGTAGGAGAAATAAATGGTTGAACCTTTATATTTTGGAACGCCGATAGATGCTGCAGACGCTTCGATAACTACAACAATGCAGCCAGACTTAGCCAACAGGCATGGTTGTATTTCAGGAGCAACGGGTACAGGTAAAACTGTATCTCTGCAGAAACTGGCTGAAGACTTTTCACGAAGAGGAGTTCCTGTCTTTTTAGCTGATATTAAAGGAGACCTCTCGGGGTTAGCCAATGCCGCCGTACCCACCCAAAAATTAAAAGACAGAATTTCAAAGAAAAAACTTCAGGAGCCTCAGTGGAAAGGGTGTCCTGTCACATTCTGGGACGTATTCGGAGAGCAGGGGCACCCGGTCCGAGCCACTATCAGTGATATGGGTCCTATCCTTTTGTCTCGCCTACTTCAGTTGAATGATACGCAAGAGGGAGTGCTGAATGCCGTATTTGCGATCGCAGATGACAACGGACTCCTTCTTTTGGACTTAAAAGATTTGCGGTCTATGCTTCAATTTGTCGGCGATCATGCATCAGAATTTAGACAGAAATACGGCAATATTTCGGCAGCTTCTGTCGGTGCAATTCAACGAGGATTACTAGCTTTAGAAAGTCAAGGAGCTGACAAGTTCTTTGGCGAGCCGATGTTGAATATCCAAGACCTTATTCAGACCGTTAATGGAGAAGGAGTGATAAATATTCTGGCTGCCGATAAGCTCATGCTTGCGCCCAAACTTTATTCAACTTTTCTCCTTTGGATTTTAAGTGAGCTCTATGAAAATCTTCCGGAAGTCGGAGATTTGGAGAAGCCGAAACTTATATTCTTTTTTGATGAAGCTCATATTCTATTTAAAGATGCTCCAAAAGTTTTGCTGGATAAAATTGAACAGGTAGTCCGACTAATTCGCTCAAAAGGGGTGGGAGTTTATTTTGTTACTCAGAATCCGTTAGATATTCCAGACTCGGTTCTTGGCCAGTTGGGGAATCGTGTTCAGCATGCGCTCAGAGCTTTCACTCCTCGAGATCAAAAGGCTGTAAAAGTCGCGGCAGAAACCATGAGACCGAATCCAAAGCTTGATATTAACAAAGCCATTACCGAACTCGGAGTAGGGGAGGCGTTGGTTTCTTTTTTACAACCGGACGGTGTTCCTGGTGTAACAGAAAGAATTTGGGTAGGTTGTCCCGGTAGTCAAATTGGACCAATTAGTGCTGAAGAACGTCGGCAATTAATGAATTCTTCAATTGTGGCGGGGGTTTATGATGAGCCGATAGATAGAGAAAGCGCATATGAAGTTTTGCAGAAACGATCTTCTCAACTCGATGCCCAAAAAAATGAAGGAACAGTCCCAGATTCTCAAACTGAAGGAAGTCCTGGAATTGGAGACGCACTACTTTCATCTTTGAAGGATATTATGTTCGGAACGACTGGGCCAAGAGGCGGCCATAAACCAGGGGTAGTGGAAAATATGGCCAAGTCGATGGTCAGACAAGCTAGCAATCAGATCATTCGCGGTGTACTTGGGTCACTGCTGGGTAGAAAATAATTAAGAAGTTTTAGGACACAAGCTTCGGAGTACTCCGGAGCTTTTTAATTATTTTTTTACACAACGTGGGAAATTCTTCAAATGTGAACGGTTAAGGGGGGGGGTAGCACTACCTCAGTTATGTTCAATGCGATGATTATCGCTGAGCAAGAACTCGGAGATGCGTGGCTCAAAAAAACTATTGTTACTCGTTGGGGCATAGTAAACACACCCTAGGTTATTCTCCACTATGAAAGAAGCAGCAATATCCAAAATCGGAGGGTCGCCTCCGAGAAACCTAATATGTGAATGCAAACTCATTCATAAAAAGATAAGAGCAGTTGAGTGCAGGCATATTTCTTGCTATCTAAAAATAGCGTCTGATGTTTCGTGAGAGCCTGTGGCCCAGGAAAGTTCTTGAAAAACGAAACAACTGATTTCAAAGTTTTCTTTGAAGACCTCTTTTGATCATTAGTATTAACCATAAGTTGCGTGAAACAACTTTACGAAGATGTAGAATTTGGTTGATGATTTTCATTCTCATTTAAATTTCAGATAGAGAGGAATACATGAAGGATTATTCAAAGGTTGCTTGGAGTATTTTTGGTGGTGCGATTTTAGGCTTTCTCGCTTCCTCAGCAATTAGCAGAGGAAAACTCCGTCCATGTACTACAAAATTAATGTCTTACGGAATGGACTGGAAAGACAAATTAGTTGAAAGTGCCGAAAGCCTTAAAGAAGACTTAGAGGATATGACTGCCGAAGCAAAAGAAGAGGCTAAGAAACGTGCGGCTCGCAAACAGCAAGAAATCAGAGCTCAAGAGGAAATTTTGCCGGAAGACCCTAAACAAGAACGAAATTAACTGTTTTGTAGCGCCATCTGTTTTATTCAGTTTCTAAGTTATGAAATTTTCTGTCGTTTCCCATACCCGAGGGAGGATCAGGTTTGTTTCGGACTTCCCCTTTGGATCCGAAAGAGCCGAGGAACTCGCCGATAAGTTGGACATAATTCCTGGAATTGAGGGTGTGAGGATAAATCCTCGTACAAGAAGTTTGCTTCTTTTGTACATGGATAATTCATCGCTGCAGCAAGCGAAATCAGTGATAGCTCGTTTTATGAGGGCCTTGGCTTCTGGGCCGTTAACAATTCCTAAAGGTCAGAGCGTGATTTCAGATGTGGCTTTTTGGCCGATGGTCCGTTTCTTTACCCGGCCGCTTATGCCTTTTCCTGCCAGCTTGGGAATGTTCTTTCATAATTCCCGGGGAATATTTTTAGAGGGATTCAAAAAAATCTTTTCTGGAAAACTAACTGTTGAAGTTTTAGATTTGAGCGCAATTGTTGCATCATTGTTAATGCGCGACTTCAAGACAGCTTCGACTTTAGTCTTACTTTTAGGATTTGGTGAAAAGTTAGAGGAATGGACCCGTCGAAAGACAATGGTTAATTTGACTCGTTCTCTGGCACTTAATATCGACACGGTTTGGGTGCTCAAGGATGGTCAAGAAATTGAAGTCCCGATTTCGTCCGTGACTAAAGAAGATGTGTTAAAGATAAGAGCAGGCTCGGCAATTCCGGTCGACGGTGAGGTCGTCGGCGGTTCTGCTTCGATAAACCAAGCTTCAATGACAGGTGAATCCATTGGTGTGCTGCGGACAAAAGGAAGTACAGTTTATGCAGGAACTGTAGTTGAAGATGGTGAACTTTTAGTTCGTCCCACTGCAGTCGGTTCTGGAACAAGACTTAATAAGATCATCCAGTTTATTGAGAATAGTGAAAAGGTAAAGGCCAATGTTGAAAGTAAAGCGATGAAAATCGCTGATAAGGTCGTCCCCTACAGCTTCCTTTTCTCCGGTCTTGTCTGGGCGATAACCCGGAACTTTCAAAGAGCTGCTGCAGTTCTTATGGTTGACTATTCTTGTGCTCTAAAGATGTCAACTCCAGTGGCCTTTATGTCATCGATGAGAGAGGGTGCGTCTCACAAAATTTTGATTAAGGGCGGACGATACATTGAGGAGTTGGCGTTAGTTGATACAGTGGTTTTCGATAAAACCGGAACTTTAACTGTGTCTCAGCCGAAAGTTGCAGAAGTGGTTCCTTTGGGAACTTGGTCTAGGAACACTGTTTTAAGAAACGCTGCATGTCTAGAAGAACATTTTCCTCATCCGGTGGCCAAGGCTATTGTAAAAGCTGCAGCTGATGAAGAACTTCATCATGAAGAGGAGCATGCGGAAGTAAAGTATGTTGTTGGACATGGCATTTGTACTGATTTAAACGGAGAAAAAGTTTTAATCGGCAGCCGGCATTACATTGAGGAAGACGAGGGCGTTGATTGTTCAAATGCTGAAGCTGAGATTGAAAAAATTGCCTCTAAAGGTCATACAGTTCTCTATTTATCTAGGAATGGAAAGCTAGAGGGATTGATTGGAATTGAAGACCCCATTAGAGATGAATCATCCGGAGTGATTCGGGAATTGAGGCAGCTTGGTATTAAGAATATTGTTATGATTACCGGCGACGGTCCAAGAACAGCCGAGAACGTAGCTCAGAGGCTAGGAATAGAAGAATACTACTGTCAAGTACTCCCTGAAGGAAAGGCTGCGATCATTGATAGGATGATTCGAGACGGCAGGAAGGTCTTAATGGTTGGAGACGGCATTAACGACTCTCCTGCACTGACAGCAGCAAATGTTGGCGTGAGCTTATCGGATGCGGCAGATTTAGCTCGAGAAGTGGCTGCGGTGGTTCTTCTTGAAAATAATCTTAAACATTTGCCTCTAGCGATTAAGTTAGGAAAAAGAACACTAAGCAGAATTCATCAAAATTTTCGTGCCTCTGTTGGACTCAATACCGCGTTCTTAGCTGGAGGATTGGCCGGCGTTTTGCCGGCAGCAGTGGGCGCTGTTCTCCATAATGTTACGACTGTTGGAGTCACACTTAATGCGGCTCGAGGCTATCTCCCAGCCTTAGCTGATGAAAAGGCGAAGCTTAATAATCCCGAAAATGAAGGAACTCCAAAATATGAATAATTTGAACGGAATCATAACCAGCAGTACCGAAGGACGAATAAGGATTCGATCTTCATCTCTGAAGTCTAAAAGCAGTAAACAGTTATTCGAGGCCTTAAAGGATGTCGACGGGATCAGGAGTTTAAAATTTAATGCTACTACTGGGTCTCTTCTTGTGTGTTTCGATCCAAAATCGTTCAACAGTTTTAAATTTGAACAAGAGTTCAATAAGTGTGTGGAAGAAATAAGCGCACCCGATATTTCTAAAGAGAAGTCTTCAACTCCGGAAGCAGCTAAAAAAACCGATTTTTCCAAGATTCGGGTTTATAAGATGATGAGGAAAGTAGAAAATCAAACTATGGCGTTTGCAGGTTCTTTATGTCTCTTAGGGGTAGGGTTAAAGCTTTGGAAACTACACTCTTGGGCAGGTTGGGTCTTTTCAGCTGCAGCAATTGCTCATAGCGTGCGATACAAAAAACAACTGATAAGATAAAGGAAAGTAGTCAAGATTTTTGTTTTTGATAGTGGAAAGTTGGAGGGGGGACCATAATTCTAGCTATGGTATTTCGGTTCCTTTTTGAGCCTATATAAACAACGGTCGAATTCTCTCCGACCGTTTTCATTATCAAAATTGATTTAGAAGTTATGATGTAAACCGAGACCTAAACTCCAGGACTTAAAGTCTCCTTCTACGGCCTTCTCTTTGAAAAGTTTTCCTGCGGTGGCATACGCTCCCCATCCATAAACGAAAGTCCTCTTCGAAAGAGGATATTCATAGGCGGCGCCAACGGTAAATCTGTTGAACTTGTCTTTATTGACTGTCACTGCCTCACCACCGAAAGTAATTTTATCGGCTGATTTAATTTTCCCGAAGCCATAGTTAGCCGCCAATTTAAAGGTTCCTCCAGCAGCGGGGATTTCTGTTCCTAAAGTGAATGCATTTTGATTCATTCCTTTTCCGCCAACAAAGGCATCTTCAAGCTGATCAACACTATGGAAGCGATTTGCGTATTGGTAACCAAAGAAAAGTTTAGCTACTTCGAAATCATAAGAGGCGCTAAGGCTATAAATCATGGAAGCTTTTGTGTCTTCGCTTCTGAATGACTTATAGTCATATCTTTCGATGATTCCAGCCAGAGAGAGATTGCCAAGTTCATAAGTTAAACCAACACCGTAGTAATGGTCATTTAATGACCATTTCAGCTCGTCGTTTTCAGTGCCGTTTGAGTATTGAGCATGTAATTTCAATCCGCCAAATTCTGGAGAGACGTAAACAATGCTGTTGTTGTTAATTTGACCGGTTACAAAGACATTTCCTAAACTTCCCTGAAGGTAGTCAGTTCCTAAAGGAGATGCATCCCAAATAGAGTAGCTGCCCTCATAAGAGGCGAGACCTCCCATTCTACCGAAGGCAATCTCGCCGAAGTTTCCAGACATAGACAAAGTTGCTTGTTTGCTCCAGCTTTTGCCTTCTTCTCCGGCAATTCCGCTGTCCATAGCAAAGCCGTTTTCAAGCAGAAAGCCAACTGAGTATCCATTTCCTAAATCCTCTGTGCCTTCTAAGCCCCAAATACTTGAGCCGGCAATCCCATCTTCCATTGAGACCGTTGCGTCGCCTCCTTTGGCCTTGTTGACAACAACAGCACCGTCAACCGTTCCATAAAGAGTTACTTGAGATTCAGCAGCGGCAAATGACCCCAGAGAGAGGAGGGTTGCGATTAAGGGAATCTTAAAAAATTTCATTACAACTCCATACAATTACATGAGAATGATTACCATTATATTTTAAAAAATTTGCTTATTAAGCAAATTCTGAAAATATTTATCGTTAAGTTACCTCCTTAGTTTGGAGAATGAAAATTCTTTAAAAACGACAACACTCTTTGCACCTTATGGATTTCTCAATAAAAATTTTTAAAAGTTAATGAGAACAATTTTCATTACGAAATATATAGAGTAATATTTGGATAAGTAATTTTCATTCTTATTTCTATTTGTACTTTTTATGTCTATTCCCAGTTCTTTTAGCTTAGGCATGCTGCCTTTGAACGTTAAATGTCGGATTGCAAAGTTTGGTGCCGTTCCGGGAGAAGAGATAAGAAGGCTCCGTGATCTTGGACTCAACAGAGGATCAGATGCAATCGTTATCGCTTCTGTGGAGGCCGGACCTCTCTTAGTGGCAGTGGGCGACGCCAGAATTGCAATTAATCGAGAGATCGCCTCGGAAATTAAAGTTCTCAAAATAACTTAATCAGGTGAAATAAATGCAGTTAAAAGACATGAAGCCAGGTCAGAAAGGCGTTATTAAAGGCTTTTTGCCAGGCAGCTCCGAATACAGGAAAAAACTTTTTTCCCTGGGAGTACTGCCTAATACTGAGTTCGAAGTAAATCGGATTGCTCCCTTAGGCGATCCTATCGAAATCAAATTAAGAAATTCTTTTATCAGCGTCCGTAAGGCCGAAATCGAAATCCTGGATGTTGAACCTATTTGAGGCCAAGACTTATGACAGCTAAACATACTATCGCCGTAGTTGGAAATCCAAATTGCGGAAAAACCACTCTCTTTAATGCATTGACCGGCTCACACCAGCATGTAGGAAATTGGCCTGGAGTGACTGTTGAAAAAAAGGTCGGTCGTTTTGTTCTAGAAAATAAAGAAATCACCTTGGTTGACTTGCCAGGAATTTATTCTCTGCAGCCAAGCACGTCTGCCAGTGAAGATGAGCGAGTTGCCCGCAACTATATCCTCGAAGATGATGCTCAACTAATCATCAATATTGTCGATGCCTCAAACTTAGAGCGCAATCTGTATTTGACGGCGCAGCTTATTGAAATGCAGATTCCGATGATTGTGGCAGTTAATATGTTAGATGCCGCAAAAGGTCATTCCATTTCAATTGATTTACAAAAGCTTTCTCAGAAGTTAGATTGCCCTGTAGTAGGACTGGTGGCGTCAAAGGAAAAGGGAATAGATGAACTTAAAAAAGAAATTGAAGAGCAACTTGTAAAAAAGAAAGTCCCTAAAAATTCAATCGAATTTCCAAAGGATATCTCCAAAGAAATCAAAGCAATCGGCAAGGATTTAAGTGAACAAGGTATAAGTAGGGCCGATTGGGTTGCGGAACAGATTTTAGAGGGAGATAAGGAGCTCTTTAAACTTTTTCCAGATAAAAATTTCGCAGGCGTGGAATTTAAAGCAAGCGAATTAAATAGTAAGTACGAAGGCGACTTAGACATGGTTATGGCAGATGTTCGTTATAGCTTTGTCAGTAATATCGCTAAAGAGTGCATAACTAGAAAGGGTGAGGTTACTCAAACGCTGACAGACAAAATCGATAAAGTCGTTTTGCATCGCTGGTTAGGAGTTCCTATTTTCTTGGGCGTTATGTACTTGATGTTTATCTTCTCCATCAATGTCGGCTCTGCCTTTATCGACTTTTTTGATATTTTGTTCGGAGCAATTTTCATTGAAGGTTTTGGTGAACTTCTTAATTCAATTGGTACCCCGGAATGGCTAAAGACTATTTTAGCTGATGGAATTGGAGGCGGTATTCAATGCGTAGCAACCTTTATTCCTGTTATTTTCTGCTTATTCCTAGCGTTATCATTCTTGGAAGATTCGGGATACATGGCTCGGGCTGCTTTCGTGATGGATAGGCTAATGAGAGCTCTAGGGTTGCCCGGAAAAGCTTTCGTTCCATTGATTATCGGCTTTGGCTGCGGCGTACCGGCCATCATGGCCACCCGCACCATGGAAAAGAAGAAAGACAGAATTACTACGGTCTTGATGGCTCCCTTCATGAGCTGTGGAGCACGTCTGCCGGTTTACGTTTTGTTTGCTACTGCTTTCTGGCCCATGAACGGTCAAAACCTTGTTTTTGCTCTTTATCTCATAGGCATTTTGGCCGCCATAGCAACGGGCTTTATGCTCAAGAGAACGATACTACAAGGTGAAACAAGCGCATTTGTGATGGAAATCCCACCTTATCATTTACCAACCTTTAAAAATATTATTCTGAGGACATGGGACAGACTAAAAGGGTTTATTTTTCGCGCCGGCAAAGTTATCGTGGTCTTGGTAGCAATGCTTTGTTTCCTTAACTCTTTAGGAACAGACGGGACTTTCGGCAATGAAGATACAGATAAAAGCGTCTTATCTCAGATAGGAAAAACGATTGTTCCAGTATTTGAACCTATGGGTGTTTCTCAAGAAAACTGGCCTGCAGCTGTCGGTATTTTCACTGGCATATTAGCTAAGGAAGCGGTTGTGGGAACCTTGGATTCTTTGTATGGAGGAATGGGAGGTCAGAAAGAAGAAGTTGCAGCGGAAGGATCGCCGGCGGCAGCTCTGGAGGAAAAAGAGCAGGCAGAAGGATTTAACTTTGTAAATTCTTTCAAAGAAGCGGTAGCCAGCATTGGAGAAGGGTTTGGGGATATCGGAGCCTTCTTTACCGATCCTCTAGGTATTGCCGTGGATGAAGACTTATCAGATTTGGAAAAACAGGCTGAAGCTCAAGAAGTATCAACCGGCACAATAGCTGCCATGAATAAGCTTTATGACGGAGAACTTGGAGCCTTTGCTTATTTGCTTATGGTCCTTCTTTATTTGCCTTGCGGTGCAGCAATGGGGGCGGTTTATAGAGAAATAGGCGGAAGATGGGCTTTGTTCGCAGGACTGTGGACGACGGTGTTGGGATATAGTACAGCCACAATCGTTTATCAGGCCGGACGCTTCTCAGCCAATCCTGCTTATGCTTCTATTTGCATTGCAGTTAATGTTGCCCTGATTGTAGCTGTTGTATTTGGCTTAAGAATGGCCGCCAAGAAGGAAGGTAGAGGAGCTTCTGAAGTAGCTTTAGCAAAATAATTAAAAACATTTCTGTTGTATAGCTTTAATCCGGATCCTCGAATGTAGGACCGGATTCTCTTTTTTATCATACAAGAGGATAAAGCAACGCACATTCCAGCAAGAAAACAAGCAGTTATTAATAAGTATCTACATTCTTTGGACAAAATTCCAGAATCCGAAGGACTGGCAACGCGCATCTCATACGTCGGTGACGCTCAACTGACCTCCTTCCGGGACTTGATTCTGTCGGAGAATGTGCCGGAGCAATTCACGACGGGGTCCGCATTGGTGTTAACGCAATGACGGATTGTTTGGTCGATGGCAAGTTAATTGGAGAAACGATTGTAAAAGACGCAAAGAAGTTAACATTAGGATCTAATTGCCAAGTGCGCCTTTCATCCAGATTCTCACAAAATTTGTTAACCTTTTTTGTCTACAGGCCGTGGTCTTGCAGCAGTTGGTTTTTCGGGGGCCGTTCGAAACAGCGCAATAATATGCCGGAGAGAAAGGTAAGGGTGCTTCAGGAGAAGTCTTGGGCCGGAATAAGCCATAATTTCTTTAGCTCTTTCTTTATAACCCTTTCCGAAACATCGAATCTTGCAGCTGCCGCAAACTGGCTTCTTTTCTCCAAAGGGGCAGCAGGCGAGACGTTTGACTGAGTATAGGTAGAAGTCTTCACACTCAGGACAAAGACCATCTTTGCTGTCATGGTGAGCGTGACAATAAATCTCCGTCATATGGCGGATGGTTTGAACGTCTTTGGCGATATACGGCAGTTTTAACTGCTGCTCTCGTTTTTCACTTAGGTCTAGTCTTTTAAGTTCGTATTCAAACATTGAAAGGTGCTTATATGACAGAAATAATGGCGAAGAAGTTTAGGCAGATGGACTTAAAAAATCATTAAGAATTGAGAATCAGTTGCATTTGATTGCCTAATTAATTTTTATAGTAGAACCCAGTCTCCGGTGAGAAAGCTGGATAAGTGCATGGAGAGGCACAAGCTGCCAATTTTTTTCATTTAGGCCAGAAAGTGAAATAAAAACCGAGAGGATGCTTTTATGTTATTACTAAATGAAAAGTATAGATTGGAGCGGGAGACGAGTCTCGAACTCGCGACCTCAACCTTGGCAAGGTTGCGCTCTACCAACTGAGCTACTCCCGCACTGAGAGAACCAAAACTATACAAGCTCATGTTCTGCTTGTCAAATAATCTTGTGATTTTTACGGGTCATATTTAATCTTGTTGTTTACACGCAACGCAAATATCTCTTGATAAATTCTTCAGAGGTTTTTTGCTTTTGTCGAACTGTTTGTTTCTTAAAGGTTCTGAAGAAAAAAGACTCGTGAATGGTAGGATCGTTGATAAAAGTTAAATTATTTCTGAACTGTAAATCTTTGCAAATTTTTTGATAGAGATCATATTCTCCTGATGAGATCAACCATAATTTTGAGTCATTCATTTAGCGGCAGACACTTTTCTTTATGGCGGTTCAGTTAGTTGAAGAAGACCGATCATCTTAGTATCATCAAAAGTTGGAATTCGCTTAATAAGAGAGGCTGGTTTGGCTTTAAAAGTATTTAATTTCAAATGTGTACAAGGTCATGTATTTGAAGCCATGATTCCCAGTGTTAAGGATTTTGAAAAACAGAGGAAAGCCGGTCTTTTTCTTTGTCCTTTTTGTGAAAGTCCTGACGTTGAAAGACTGATCTCAGCGCCCCATGTTTCTCGTCAGAGAGACAGCATTTCTGATGCAAAAGAAAGAGAAGCACAAGAACGATTAGAGCTCTTGATAAAAGAGGTGGCTCAACAAATCACTAGTGCAGAGGACGTGGGAGAAAACTTTGCCGTTGAAGCCCGAGCGATTCACTACGGGGAAAGTCCTCAGCGTAATATCAAAGGGACGGCAAAAACAGAGGAGGTAGCGGAACTGTTGGAGGAAGGAGTCCCCATCCTTCCTCTTGGTGTGAAGAACGAACGCAAGCTGAATTAGTCCAAACAATCTAGCAAACGGATTCTATTTGCTCAGAGATTTCAAGCCACTGAAGTTCCAATTCTTCCACCTCTGAGGACAGTTCTCCTTGTTCCTTAATTGTTTGTGTGACAACAGACGATTCTTTTTGATAAAAATCTTCTTCGGCTAACTGTGCGTTTAAAGATTTGAGCCTTTTTGATTTTTTTTCAAGCGCGCTTTCAACTTGTTTTAGTTTCTTCTGAAGAGGAGCTCTAAGAGCAGAGATGCGTGCTCGTTCTTCTGCCTCAAGCTTCCTTTTTTCTTTTTTGTTGACTGGTGCAGTTTCCTTTTCTTGGGAGTCTGTTCTCTTGACTTTGTCTTTTTTGTCTTCAAGAACTAGTCGGGCATAATCGTCTAAGTCACCTAAAAATTCACAGACCTCTCCTTTGTGGACAATCCACAAGTCATCACATACAGCTTTGAGGAGATGCCGATCATGAGAAACTAACAGAACGGCACCGTCAAAGGAGGAAAGAGCTACTGTCAATGCATCTCTAGTCTCCATGTCAAGATGATTGGTTGGTTCATCAAGAACTAAAAGATTAGGTTTCGTCCATGCAATTAAGGCCAAGCACAACCGCGCTTTTTCTCCTCCTGACATTGGACGAACAGGGCTGCAAGCCATCTCATTGCTGAACTTAAAGCTGCCAAGAAAGTTTCGGAGTTCTTGTTCTCGGACGTTTGGCGCTATACGAGCCAGATGTTGAAGAGGAGTTTCGTCATCTCTGAGCTGATCTAATTGGTGCTGTGCGAAATAGCCGATATTTAAGCCTGCTCCATAGCGAATTTCCCCGGAAATAGGGGTAAGTTCGCCAATTAGAGTTTTTACTAAAGTTGACTTTCCAGCACCGTTAACGCCTAAAATCCCGATTCTGTCTTGTGGCTCAACTTGAACCTTAACGTTTGTAAGGATCGGCTTCCCTTCATATCCGCAGCCTACCTCTTGAGCGAAGATCAAGTGCTGAGGCATTTTTTCAGGGTCCGCAAAACTGAAACGCCACTCGTTGTTGCCTTTGATTGGTTCAATGGCCTGAAGCTTTTCCAGCATTTTGATACGGGATTGGGCCTGTTTAGCTTTAGTGGCCTTGTAGCGAAACCGATCGATAAATTTCTGGAGATGAGCTGCGGTTTTTTCATAAGCCTTCGCCGCAGCAGCTTGCAATTTTATTTTCTCTGCTCGAGATCTTTCAAAATCGGAAAAATTTCCTGAGTATCGATGGATAGTGCCGTCTTCAATAGACCAAATGGTCTCGGAAATCCTATCAAGAAATTCTCTGTCATGGGAAATGACAATAGTGGTTGCTTGCTGTGCCTTCAGCCAGCTTTCCAACCAAATAACCGAATCGATATCCAAGTGATTTGTAGGCTCATCGAGAAGCATAAGTTCGGCAGGAGTAAGAAGGGCCCTAGCTAGAGAAAGACGATTTCTCCAGCCGCCGGAAAATTCTGCGACTTTTCTTTCAGAATCCTCTTCTTTAAATCCAAGCCCGTGCAGAATTTCTTTTGCCCGAGCAACTACTGCACCCTCATTGATTTCCGTGTAAGCAGCCAAGGCCGAGGCATAGGCCAAATCATCATGACATTGTTCAGCTGCAGATAATGCTTTCTTAGCTTCAATAAGCGGCTTATGTCCTTCAAGGACATAAGCGAGAGCTATCTGATCTGTGTTCTCAATTCTTTGAGCTACATGAGAGATGCGGTTGAGCTCTGGGGTGATTATATCTCCGGCTTCTGTGCCGATTTCGCCTAAAATTGCTGCAAATAAAGTGGATTTCCCTGATCCATTGGGTCCTACCAATCCTATAATTTCTCCAGGGCTGCTGATAAGAGTGGCAGCAGAATAAAGCACTCGTGTGCCGCGGGCAACAGATACGTTTTGCAGTCTAAGCATTAGGGGAGATCTTCCTTTCTTATCATAAAGACTTGATCTTCTCCGCCGCTAGTAGGAAGCCAAATCACGTTGAGATCAGGCCATCTTTTTTCAAAAGCTTCTCTGCCGTCGCCGAGTTCGACGAACATTAAACCTCCATCATTTAAATGAGATTTAGCTTGCTCTAAGATAGTTTTGATTAGCTCCATTCCGTCTTCTCCCGCTTCTAGGGCTAAGGCGGGCTCGTGTCTGTACTCTCCAGGAAGGTTTTTCATAGCACCCGTAGTGACATATGGAGGATTAGTTATGATGATGTCGTATGTTTTACCTGATAAGTTAGTGAATAAATCCGTTTGAATTGGAGTGATGATATCTTCTAACCCATAATCGGCAATGTTTTTCCTCGCAACTTCCAGCGCCCCTTCGCTAATGTCAGCTGCATCAACCTGAGCATGAGGAAAGCATTCCGATGCAAGAATAGCCAAACATCCGGATCCCGTACACATGTCCAACACAGAGGAGATTTCTTCCGGGTTATGAACCCAAGGCTCAAAATTCTCCTCAATAAGCTCTGCAATAAAACTTCTTGGAATCAAAACGCGATCATCTACAAAAAAGCGATGGCCTGTTAACCACCATTCTTTTGTTAAATAAGCGGTGGGCACAAGTTCATCACATCTGCGCGAGATTTGATTGAGAATGAATTGTCTTTCGTCCTGAGTAAGGGCTGCATCTAAAAATTTTTCTTCATATTCTAGTTCTATGCCCAAAGAGCGAAGAACTAAAAATCCTGCTTCATCGAAAGGATTGTCGTACCCGTGGGCGTACGAAATGTTCGATTTAGATAATTGAGTAGCAGCGAACCTGACAAAATCCCGGATTGTTCTCAGGGGCGCAGTATTTTCTAGATTCATTTGGAATTCGGAGAAAAAAGATTAACTAAAGTTAAGTAATAGATTTCTGTAAGCTTTGGAATGTCATCAAGAGAAATAGATTCGTTAGCCTTATGAATAAGGTTATTGACCGGACCGAACTCAAGAACTTCCCCGCACCAACGGCTAATGAACCGGGCATCGCTTGTTCCGCCGCTGGTTGAAAGCTGAGGGTTTATAGAACAAACCGAAGCAATCGCTCTCTCCAAGCAAGATGTCAAAAACTGTCCATCAGTTTTGAAGGGGAACGCACTATGCTCCCAAGAGATGTCACAGGAATCGGTGAACTCTTTAATAATAGAATTCGCTTTCTGCTCGATATCTTTCCCGGAAGTAGACGGGTTGTAACGCAAATTAAAAATAAAATCACAAGTGCCCGGAACCACATTGACAGCTCCAGTCCCCGCTGTGATATTGCTTACTTGGAAGGAAGTTGGCGGAAACCCCGGACAACCTTCATCCCATTTAGTTTGAGAGAGTTTGCTGATAATTTTTGAGGCGGTATGAACTGGGTTTTCAACTTTCAAAGGATAAGCGACATGACCTTGTTCGCCATAGATCGTGACACGGCAATTGCAAGATCCTCTCCGTCCGTTTTTAATAGTGTCGCCCAAGTTTTTACTACAGGTTGGTTCACCGACAATGCAGTAAGTTGGTTCAATACCTTGTTCTTTTAATTTTTCAATAGCAAATTTTGTCCCGTCTTTCCCATCCCCCTCTTCATCACTAGTGAGGAGCAGGGCGATAGTGCCCTTAAAGTCAGGGAACTTCTTGACGAACTGCTTTGCAGCGGCTGCAAAGCACACGTCAGAAGTCTTCATATCTTGTGCGCCTCGTGCAACTAATTTCCCTTCAACCTCTGTCGGACAAAAAGGATCAGTCTTCCACCCAAGTCCGGGAGGAACAACATCTGTGTGCCCTGCAAATAAAAATAAAGGACCTTCAGAACCGTACCAGCAATATAAGTTATCTGTTTTTCCTCGGCGGATATTTTCCGATTTAAACCCATTGTGCTTAAGAAAGCTGGCGATTAGGGGCTGACACCCGCCGTCCTCTGGTGTGATGGACGGACAAGAGAGCACTTTTTTTAAAAGCGCTAAGGTATCGTTGTCAGAGGCGACCGTCATCTTTAATCTCTTAAAAGTTCATTGATGCTGGTTTTAGATTTGGTTTGGGCATCTACACGCTTAACAATAACCGCACAGTTCAAATTGTATTTTCCATCTTTGCTTGGAAGGCTTCCAGGAACCACAACCGAACCGGCAGGCACACGGCCTCTGAAGATTTCTCCAGTTGTTCTATCGTAAATCTTAGTGCTTTGTCCAATAAACACACCCATAGAAATAACGGAGTTTTCTTCCACAATAACTCCTTCAACGATTTCGCTGCGAGCACCGATGAAGCAGTTGTCTTCAATAATAGTTGGGTTAGCTTGAAGCGGCTCTAAGACACCGCCGATGCCGACACCGCCGGACAGATGACAATTTTTCCCGATTTGTGCACAGGAGCCAACGGTTGCCCAGGTATCGACCATCGTATTTTCACCGACATAAGCGCCGATATTGACAAAAGAAGGCATTAAAACAGCACCCGGGGCAATAAAGCTTCCTTCGCGGGCAATAGCCCCTGGAACAACGCGGAAGCCGCCTTGTTTGAACATTCTTTCGTTGTAAAGATTGAATTTAAGAGGAACTTTGTCGTAGAAAACAAATTCTCCAGCTCTGGAGACTCTGGCTGGATTGATTCTAAACTCGAGAAGAATGGCTTTCTTGATCCATTGATTTACTTCCCATTTCCCGTCGATCTTGTCAGCGACCCTTAATTTGCCTGAATCTAAGGCTTGAAGAACTTCATCTACAGCGTTGTGAACTTCTGGCCCTAAATGCTCCGGCTTGAGTTCAAAAGCTTTTTCAATAATATCTTTTATATATTGCATAGTTTGCTCCTAAATCTTAAATTCTGCGATTCTCTGCGCTGCTTCTCTGACTTCTTCTGTTGTAGCAACCAGAGCAATACGCACATATCCGGCTCCAGGATTTACTCCGCCGGATAGTTCTCTCCCTAAGAAACTTCCTGGAAGTACAGTAATGCCAGCTTCTTCATAAAGTCTTCTTGTATAGACTTTATCATCTATTGGGGTTTTCGCCCAGAGGTAAAAAGAAGCGTCCGGCATTTCTACCTTGAGACTCTGCTGGATGAGAGGCAGAGCCACTCCGAATTTTTCTCGGTATAAACGTCGGTTTTCTTTGACGTGTTCCTCATCGTTCCAAGCAGCAATGCTAGCTTTTTGTAATGGACCGCTCATAGCACACCCGTGATAAGTCCGATAGAGAAGATAAGGTTTCAATAATTTTGCATCTCCTGCGACAAAGCCTGATCTCATGCCTGGAATGTTTGATCGTTTGGAAAGGCTTGAGAACACTATAAGTTTATCGAAATCATCTCTTCCCAAAATTTTGGCCGCTTCAAGTGCACCGAGAGGAGGATTTTTTTCATCGAAAAAGATTTCTGAATAACACTCATCACTGCCGATAATGAAGTTGTATTTATCGGCTAGCTCAAATAATTTTTTCCAATGGTCTAGGCTGAGTACTTTTCCAGTAGGGTTACTAGGTGAACAAACAAACACGAGCTGCGCTCTTTTCAGTTGTTCTTCTGAAGCGTGAGCTTCCAAATCCATAACAAAGCCATTTTCTGCAGTAGTTGGAATGTACACAGGCTCGGCTCCTGCCATGATGGCCGCTCCTTCATAAATTTGATAGAAGGGACAAGGCATTAAAACCGTTGGATTCTTGGACGAATCTACTAACGCTTGAGTAAATGAAAAAAGCGCTTCTCGAGAGCCGTTAACCGGGAGAATTTGAGAGGCGGGATTTAGGGTCACATGATTGCGTCTTAAGTTCCAGTTGGCGATTGCGTCTCTGAGTTCAGGCAGCCCAGAAGTGGCTGGATATTTTTCAAATAGAAGGAAGTTGTTTGAAAGTTCGTTTAACACGCATGCGGGCGCAGGGTGTTTAGGTTCTCCGATAGATAAAGAGATATGTTTTAGCCCGGCTGGAAGTTCGGACCCTTCTAATATTTTTTTTAATCTCACAAAAGGGTAAGGTTTCGTCAGTGCTAAATCAGGATTCATAAGAGTTCCTTGGGATCGGGAAATTATTAGCCTCTAGTTGGGTCGTTTGTTTCAAATTCGGGTAGATCTACCTTTGGCTGAGGAGACCAGCCTGGTTTTCTGTGCTCGGCAATGACAGTAGTGTAGATGCCGCCTCTGACCCACCATTTTGCTTTCAGCCTCATAAAGCGAGGTTGAAGAGCTTCGACCAAGTCATCAAGAATTTTATTGGTGATTGCCTCATGGAAAGCACCTTCCTCACGGAAACTCCAAATGTAAAGTTTGAGCGCTTTCAATTCAACGTTCTTCTGATCCGGGATGTAGTCTAGAAGAAGAGTTGCAAAATCCGGCTGACCAGTTAATGGGCAAAGTGAAGTAAATTCAGGAATTTCAATATGAATGAGATAATCTCTGTTTGGTTGAGGATTATCAAAAGTTTCTAGTGTTTTACTAGGTCTTGTAGACATTAAAGGACGACTCCTATAAATGGCCTGTGAACTCCCAACAAGGAGTTTCAGACAGCAAATTATCAAACCTTTAAGTCTAAGCGAATTTTCTATTAGTACCCAAAAGAAACAGAAAAATGAGTAAAAAGAGGTCAGCGGTACATGGCTGTTAACTCAATGCTTCGTCTAACAAGGTCGAATATGCCCATTATTGGAAAAAAGAGAAAGGTGAAAGTCGTAGTTAATAATTCGTTTTTATTTGATTTCCTAATGTTTTCTTAGGTTCTGGCCGTCTGTCACAAAAAATTAATTTTGAAATTCATTTCCACAACCAGCCAGTTAGACAATAGAATATCCGATCCAGTAGTGCAAAAGATTTAAAGAGAAGGAAAATCGGATGAGCTTTATTCTTGGGATGTCATTGACCGCCATTCTGTTAATTGGCTGTGCGGGAGGTGGTATCTGGTATTGGTTGAAAATTAAAGAAGCCCCGAAAAAAATAAAACAGGATATAACTCCTCTTGCGGGAAATAAGAAAGAGCCTATTTTAAGATCAGAGATAGGTAAACAAAATCAACCTGCGGGGCCTGGTGTCTCCCTTCCTCCCGGGCCTCCTTCTGAAGCTGCCGAACAAAATAAGAAGCCAATCGAGAAAGCTCTCCCGGAGGAGTCGGCTGCCCCTTCTCAGTCCACGCCGGCAGTCCAAACTTCTAGGAGAGAAAACAGACCGAACGCAGAAAAAGTGCCGGAGGTATATTCTTTTGAGAATACAGAAAAGGCGCTTAAAGAAGCCGAGCAGAAGAAGCTCCAAGAGCAGGCGGCAACTATCAATGAGACGGTAAGTTCAGCATTGGACTTCCAACAGAATTCACTCCCCTTTGATGAAGTTTTGAGGTTTGAGGATATTGAAAAAACAGGATGTCCTTCTTATAACCCCATGCTGGAAGTTTCTTTCAAGATTCAGTTCAAAAATCCGATTACCGGTAGTGCGTTGTTAAATGAGCTTCTGCCTTTAAAGAATCTCCAGCCGAAAGGGAATTATTGGGTGTATGGCTACGATTCTTTCACAAAGAGTTGGTATGTGCCGGAAGCCATTGGCTTGTATTCGGCGATTATTATATTTGTTCAGCTCGCTTCGGCTAGAGGCGTCGTCAGCGAGGTATCTATTTCTTCTGTTCTGCAGATCAAGCAGCGTTTAGAAATGATGTTCGACGGATCGAGTGATGAAGTGGAACAATCCTTGATCTCTTACAAATCGCGCAATTTGACTCATTTGCTTAAGCAGTTCGGTGCACAAATTTCTATTACGCTGCGCTCAGCGAGAGAAATCACCTTAGATGAATTTGAGAAAGTAGCCAGCGATTTAGGAATGAAGAGAATCAATTCAAAGCTCTACGAGAAAGTCGGAGAATTAGTTCAAACAGCAGACGGTAAACGAAGCCACAATCGAAGAGGGGCTATCGCAGCAGCCTGGGTCTCACCGAACTATGTGGTGGTTTCCTTATTCGTCGCTTTAATGACCCCTGAAACCCAACCCCTTCGATCTTTAATGGTAGCGGTTAATGCTTTTGCCGCTCCATTAGAAGCGGAGATAGTCGATTCACAAGGCTACCCAATAAACGGTCAAACTCTCGCAACGGTTAAAAAAGAGATTGATAATTTCTACCAGCAAATGAGAGAAAACGGTTTAGAGCCTGGGAGCCCGTCAGCACATAAATTACTGGCGTAAGCACTTTAGGTTAAAAGTTACACATTAATGAAGCCTCATCTTTTTCAAGTTGCAGGCTTCTTTTGTTAGGCAGACAAAATTTTGGGAAACTGATATGAGCGCCAAAAAGGACTCTTCAAAAGATTTAGAAATTCAGAAGCGAATGGAACAATTAGCTGATGAAATTAACAAGCACAATCAAGCTTATTATGTGGATAATAACCCCACAATTTCTGATGAACTTTATGACTCACTTTTTCAAGAGTTAGTCCGTCTCGAGACTCAGTATCCGCAGTTTAAAACTCTTTTCTCTCCGACAGAAAGAGTAGGGGCAGCCGTTAGGACCGAGGCGGTAAAGGTTAAACATAAAATTCCTCTCCTTTCTATTCATACAGAAACGGATTACACAGCTCAGGGCGCTTATGACTTCGACGGTCGCGTCAGAAGAGAATTGGAGCTGACGCCGCAAGACCCTCCTGTTGAATATGATTGTGAACTTAAATTTGACGGCTTAGCTGTCAATATCCGGTATGAAAAAGGTATCTTGGTCCAAGCCACCACTCGGGGAGACGGCTACGAGGGGGAAGATGTTACCGCTAACGTGCGTACCATCAAGACGCTTCCCCTGAAAGTTGAAAATTTCCCAGAAGTTTTTGAAGTTAGAGGTGAAGTTATCCTTCACAAAAAAGAATTTGAACGAATTAATGAGGAACAGAAAACAGCCGGTCAAAAACTTTTTGCAAATCCAAGAAATGCTGCCGCAGGCTGTTTAAGACAGTTGGATCCTTCTGTTACCGCAAAAAGAAATTTATCTTTTTATGCGTACGGCTTCGGCGAAGTGTCCGAAGGGGTGGCTACAACGCAATCCGAATTGTTAGATTACCTAAAATCGAAGGGCTTCCCAGTCGCAGATACGAGAGTATTGGCTTACGGGCCGGAAGAACTTCAAAACTTTCATTTAAGTGTTGAAAAAATTCGAGATGATCTGCCGTTTGACATTGACGGTGTCGTCTATAAAGTCAACAGTTTCTCTTTGCAGCGCTCTCTGGGCTTCGTTTCGCGTGAGCCGCGTTGGGCATGTGCTCATAAATACCCTCCGCAAGAAGTGCAGACTGTTGTTCAAGACATTACTATTCAAGTGGGAAGAACCGGAAAACTAACTCCTGTGGCTCGTTTAAAGCCGGTTTTTGTTGGAGGAACCACTATCAGCAATGCCTCCCTACATAACGAAGAATTCCTGAAGAATATGGGGGTAAAAATTGGCGACACTGTTGTAGTGCGTCGTGCGGGTGATGTCATTCCCGAAATTGTAAGAGTCATCAAAGAGCTTCGACCTGATAATGCTCGTGAGTTTGTGATGCCGCAATTCTGTCCCGTCTGCGGTTCGCATGCTTATAAAGAGGAGGGGGAAAAGGACCGCAAATGCACCGGAGGCCTCTTCTGTCAAGCCCAACGTGTTCAGTCCATCTTGCATTTTGTCTCACGCAAAGCCATGGGAATCGACGGCATTGGAGAAAAACTCGCGGAACAATTGGTCCAAGAAGGCTGGGTAAAAAATATTTCTGATATTTACCGCCTAACCAAAGAGCAGTTGATGTCCTTAGAAAGAATGGGAGAAAAATCAACAGATAACCTTCTGGCCTCTATTGAAAAATCTAAAAACACCACTTTAGAAAAATTCTTGTATGCCATCAGCATTCCCGACGTAGGAGAATCGACAGCAAGGACTTTAGCTACCCACTTCAGAACCTTAAAGGCCTGTGAGGATGCTGGCTTAGAACAACTTTTAGAAGTCGAAGACGTAGGGGAGTCTACCGCTGAGAAAATCCTCCATTTTTTTGCGGAACCAAAGAATCTCCAAGTTATCCAAGAGTTGCAAGACCTTGGGGTTCACTGGGAAGAAAAAGGAGAGGTTGATGCTTCAGAATTGGTATTTTCCGGAATGACATTTGTTCTAACCGGAACTTTGCCTACATTGTCCAGAGATGAAGCCAGCGACATGATTAGAAAGGCTGGAGGCAAAGTCAGTGGGTCGGTATCGAAGAAAACATCATATGTTTTAGCTGGTGAGGCAGCAGGAAGCAAGCTAATTAAGGCCCAGTCGTTGTCCATTCCCATCATCAGTGAGGAACAGTTTATGAGCATGCTGCTACAAGAGAGACAAAAATGACGGAAAGGTTTGTGATTATTGGAGGAAGCGGGGAACTTTCCTCGGAGGACTTGCATATCACGCGCACAGAGACTTGTAAAACGCCGTGGGGCGAGCCGTCTGCTCCGTTTGAAATATCGGTTTGCGGTGGTAAAGAAATTTTTTTTCTTCCTCGTCATGGGCGGGGATGTAGAAAGCCTCCGCACATGATCAATTATCGAGCCAATATGTGGGCAATTTCACAGTTAGCGCCAAGAGCTGTGGTTGCTCTCTGTTCTGTTGGGGGAATTTTGGAAGAGGATAAACCCGGCTCGATTGCGATTCCCGATCAGTTGATTGACTATACTTGGGGCCGCGAGTCGTCCTATAACAAAGGCGATTCGGAGATTATTAATTTCGTTGATTTTACGCAGCCTTTCAGTGAATCAGTTCGTGAAAAGCTTTTAGATGCTGCAGATGACTTGTTAATTCCTGTTATTGACGGGGGTACTTATGCTGTTAGGCAAGGCCCAAGGCTGGAGACTGCAGCTGAAATCAAAAAACTTGCTCAGGACGGTGCGCATTATGTAGGCATGACGCTTATGCCGGAAGCTTGCCTGGCTAGAGAACTTGAATTGAATTATGCAGTCATTTGTCAAATCGTCAATCCTGCCGCAGGAGTGGGAGCATCTTCTTCAAGAATTGACATGAAGGCTGCCGGTGAGGTTATCAGAACTGCTACTCAGAAAAGTGTCCAGATTGTGCTAAAAGCTTTTGATAATTTCTAGAGAAGATGAGGCGTGACTCAAACTCATCAAATCCTTTCTCCGTTTATTCGCCGCTAAGAGCCTCATTTTTCTAGACCTAGAGTGATATTGAGGCTCAAAATTAAGCTGGCCGAAGTTCTAAAACTTTTAAAATAGCTGTTTCAAATTCCGCAGCGAACTGTGGATCTTCTAAACGAGGATTCTCGATAACGAAAACGTCTTCTATTCTTTCTCCTAGTGTGGCAATTCTGGCCGTAATGAGATTTATCTTAAATTCAATAAACACTCTTGCTATAGTGGCAAGAATACCTAGTCTGTCAGTTGCGACGACTGATAAGAGATAATGGCTGCCTTCGGCATCTGCCCTCAGTTGAACTTCAGGGGTAATTGGGAAGGTCTTTGAATGACGTGAAAGTCTGCCCTTTATAGGAGGCGGAAGAGGGAGTTGATTATCTAAGCGATTGATTAAATCTTCCTTCAGTTCTATAAATTTTTCGTCTCCCGAACAGTTAAGATTATTGTCTGTCACAACAAAATGGTCCAAAACTCGTCCTGTCTTACCGGTATAAATTCTTGCCTCTAGAATAGAAAGTCTGAAGCATTGGAAAGTAGAAACAATACGTGCAAACAACTCTTTTCTGTCTTCTGTGAGAACCACGACTTCATATGCATTTGGAAGACCGTGAACAGGGCGATAGATCACCGAAGAGCTGCTCCTATCCATATGGTCAAGAAGTTCTTTTGACTGCCATAAGATATTTTCGACGGAGTGACGCATAAAGTACCCAACATCAAAGTCTTGCCAGAACAGTTCGAGTTTTTCTTTTTCTTGCCGCGTAAAGTTCCCAGCTTTTAAAACTTCTTCACGCCGGCTATTAACCAACATACTCTTAGGCAAAGCTTTTCCTTGAAGAAAGTTTGCTGTGGCATAGAATAACTCTTCTAATAACTTTGCTTTCCAGCTATTCCAAACCTTAGGGCCAGTTGCACGGATGTCTGCAACCGTAATTAAGTACAGACCAGTTAATCTATCGAGAGATTTAACTTTTTCTGCAAATTTTTTAATGATTTCAGGATCTGAAATATCTTGTTTTTGAGCTACCCGGCTCATTGTCAAATGTTCTCTGACAAGGAACTCAATGTAATCTTTATCTTCAGGCGGTAAGTTATAGTTTTGTGCAAATTGTACAAATTCCTCCGCGCCGATAGTGCTGTGATCTCCTCCCCGGCCTTTGCCAATATCATGAAAGAGCAGGGCTAGCACGAGCCGCCAGTTATCTTCTAACGACATCATCAACTCTGTCATTAAAGGCATTTCATGAGCGTTTTCGCTTTTTGTAAAATGCCGAAGATAGTTAATCGCTAATAGAGTGTGTTGATCAACGGTATAGACATGGAACAAGTCATGTTGAAGTTGTCCCATTATTTTGCCGAAGGGAGGAATGAGTTTAGACAAGATTCCAAGCTTATTCATTTCTTTGAGGCAGTCATATACGCCCTTGCGTGCTTTTAAGATTTTTAAGAAGCTGGATTTGACCGAATCTAAAGATGCGAAATTTTCCGGAATACGTCTGTCTAGATTTCCGTAGGCTCTGTGAATGGTAGTCGAAAATTTGCTGATTTCTCGATGCTCTGTTGCCAATACAAATGGCTCGAGAAACATCTGTGGATCTGCGGTATAAAAATCCTCTTTCTCGGCATCTAGTACTTCTCCTTTCAATAGAAAGCCATTTCCAAGGCTAATGCCTTTCTGTTTTGTACCGGCTACGAAATGTTCTTTCAGCGCTTGCAGGATAACGTCGTTTAAAAGTTCGATAGAAGAAGCAACAGCATAATACTGCTGCATGAGTTTTTCGCTGGCTCTTTTTTCACTGTCGGCCTTAAATCCGAGTTCTTTAGCCAAGGACTCCTGAATCTCAAAAATTAATCTATCCTCATGACGGTTGACATGAAGATGCGTATGAATTCTTAGCCAAAAGAGATTTCGCATGTCTTCATGGATTTTTGTCTGCTCATAAGGTGTCAGCAGACTCGGCATATCTTTATTTTTTTTTGCAGAGTCGAGATACGCAGCCTTAAGCATCCAGGTCAAGATGTGAAGATCTCTAAGACCTCCCGGAGATTCTTTAATATTCGGCTCGAGAGCATAGGTTGTTTCTTGAAAGCGCAGATGTCTTTGCTGTTGTTCAATAAATTTTGCTCTGAAAAAATCTACAAAATTCAGCAAAGTCTCCATTCTTTCAATGTAGTTCTTATAGAGGCTTGTATCTCCCATTAGAAGCCGTGACTCGAGCATAGCGGTTTGAGCCGTAATATCTTCTTTGGCTTGCGATACACATTCATCTATCGTTCTGACAGAATGTCCGACGGTCAAACCAAGGGTCCAAAGTTCGCTTAGCACATGCTCGATTACTTTCAGTTCAGAATCTTTGACATCATCCGGGAGAAGAAACAGGAGATCTAGGTCCGAGAAGGGAAAAAGTTCGCATCGACCGTAACCACCCACGGCTACCACTGCAATTCTGGAAGAAAGGTTATTGTCGCGACAAATGGTTTCGATTGCCTCGTCAGCCGCATGTGTATGCTTGAGAAGATACTCAAAAGGATCGGCATGATCTTTAAATTCTTTGGCGAGGCTAAGTCTTTCATTTATGAAATCGGTGACGACTTGTTTTTCCATTCTAATTTCTCTCTTTTCTTTGGGTTGATTTTACCTTCCTGCATCTCTTCAGAGTCTTCTCCTGTATATGAAAGGAGGGAGGAAGGAAAAACAGACACTAATTAGGTTTTGAAGTTGTCAAACAACTCAGATAGAGCCAATATCGTGCGAGATGATTCCTATGAACTACCTCGAATTCGCATATGAGGTTTCTCAGAGGCCAGTATTCGGTTTTAGAGCCACCACCGAGTAACAATAACTTTTTGAGCTATGCATCCATGATTTCTTTTCTTCTGGAATTCATCGCAGACTGCTACCTCTCTCCCCGCTCACGTATGAGGAATTCTGCAAGTTACGTCAAAAGGTCTGCTATTTTTCGTAACGTTGAGGATTCTTGCTCTGAAGACTTTATAACCAGTGGCTAATAATAGGAGTAATCCAAAGCCAGAAGGGTGCAGAAAACGCAAACAGAAAAGTGCTGACCGCTAAAGTAGAAGCTCCATCTTTCACATAAATGTTGTATCGGCTGCTGATGATTAAACCCGAAAAAGCCGGAGGAAGAGCGCATGCCAACACCATCATAGAAAGACTTTCGACAGTAAGATTGAAAGATGCCCCGGCAATACAAACCACTAAAGGACTTAAAAAATTTCTAAAGAATACGTTCCAAATAATTTCCGGGCCGACGCTGAATCGGACGGTAGCTAGAGCCAGACCGGCTGCAAAAACAGCGACTCCGGAGTTTGCTTTGGCAATTAGATCCAGAGACGGATAGAAAGCCTCTGGAATGTGTATTCCCGTTAATACAATTGCCACTGCAAGCATAGGAGCCCATACAACCGGCTGTTTTAAAGAATTAATGATTGCCTTGATGCTTGAATTATTTTTTTGGGGAGAACCAAGGGCCTGTCCCATATTCATCAGAAAGAAACCTATTGGGATCAGTACAGCATTGGAAATGATAGCCTCAATTGCGACAACTAATCCTGTTTGGGTAGAAGTTCCAAAAACTGGATCCAAAACTGCAAAGCCTAGAAATCCTACGGTTGGAGCACCAGTAATGAGGGCGCATACTGCAGCCTCCGGAGTGGAATGCTTCCACCATATTTTGCAGATAAAGAAACAGAGAAGAAACATACCCACAATTCCAAGGAGGGAAATGATGGTAAGAAGCAGATCTCCAAAGATTAACTCCCGGTTAGCTTTAGTGATAGATGCGAAAAGAGCGGCTGGAAGGGCAATATCGAGAACTACCTTATTTAAAGCTTGGGTTTGATCCGGCTTAAATGCATGGATTTTAGCTCCAGCGTATCCTAATGCCATAATGACAAAAATCGGTAGGATATCGTTAACAATGATGTTGTAAAACATATATGGCGCCTCTTTTTTTGGAGATAACTGGAGCTAAAAAATTTTCTTTGATTCTCCTTCATTTTATGGGCGAAGAAAATTAGCGTTCTTATAAATTAAATAAAATCGGGTATAAAAAAGCCTCTGTTTTCAGAGGCGCTGTCTTATTTAGCTAAGAACTCTTTTTTACCCAGCTTGGTGCTTTGGGGCAACCCGGAGAAAGAGTGAGAACATCGTAGCCGCTTTCAGTGACTAAAACAGTGTGCTCCCATTGTGCCGATAAACTTCTGTCCTTTGTGACGGCAGTCCAGCCATTAGGCATAATCTTTAAGGCATGCTTACCAGCGTTGATCATTGGTTCTATGGTAAATATCATCCCTGGGACCATTTCAGGACCCTCTCCCATTTTGCCGACATGAGCAACAAAAGGTTCTTCATGAAATCCTCTACCGACCCCGTGACCACCGAATTCCCTAACAATAGAACAGCCGGTTGGCGCAATGTACTGCTGGATAGCATATCCAATGTCTCCAAAATGAGCCCCGGGCTTGACCATACAAATGCCTTTCCACATTGCATTAAATGTAATGTCGCATAGACGTGATGCAGCGATAGAAACAGGTTCTATCTTGAACATCCTGCTGGTATCACCGTGAAAGCCGTTTTTTATTACAGTCACATCAATGTTCAGAATGTCCCCTTTCTTGAGCAATTTCTGATCGGGAATCCCATGACAAATCTGATGATTTACAGAAATGCATGTGGCTTTAGGATAAGGTGATGAACCGCCTGCGCTGTAACCAAGGCAAGCCGAAATATCTTTAAGCTCTTGGGTCATGTATTTAAGCATCAGGTCGTCAAGTTCTTCGGTTGTGATTCCTGCTTTGACATGAGGCTCAATAAAATCCAATACTAATGCCGCGTCCCTGCATGCGGCTCTCATTCCTTCAATTTCTTCAGGAGTTTTGATAACGATTTCTTTCTTTGATGACATTTTTTTAATCCAAGTTTTCTGAATTCTAGTCAACATGAAAAGAAAAAGGTATTAATTGAATGCAAAATGTGCATTCTTGCAAAAGTTTGGGTTCAAGAAAAAATAATGATGAACCACGAGGACAGACAGGAGATGAAGTTACACTGGAACTGATTTACGGGAAAAGAGCCTTTAAAAAAAGAAACTCATTGCCAATCAATTACAAATCTTTGTAAATCATGCGTTTTTGGTGTCTCGGATCTGTTAAAATCCTGGCCCAATTGGCACACGCCAAGAATTTTTTAAATAGCGCACCCCATCCACTAGGGTTCCGTTCGGACGAGGGATGAGGTGTTGGAATTAAACCCTAAAGGAAAAAACATGACAACTTTGAGCATGCGTGAACTTCTTGAAGCAGGCGCACACTTCGGCCATCAGACACGTTTCTGGTCTCCAAAAATGGCCCAATACATTTTCGGTTCCCGCAACAAGATTCACATTATCAATCTCGAAAAAACTGTTGAAGGCTTCAATGACGCCGCCAAGTTTTTGACAGATTTGGCTGCTAACGGCGGAACTATTCTTTTCGTAGGTACAAAGCGCACTTCTCGCGATGCTATCGTTGAAGAAGCTAAGCGTGCCGGTATGCCTTACGTAGATCAGCGCTGGTTGGGCGGCATGCTCACCAACTTCAAAACAGTCAAAGTTTCTTTGAAACGCCTCAAAGAGATGGAACAGACTGTTGCTGATGGTGGTCTTGAAAAGATGACTAAGAAGGAAGCTCTTGACTTCACTCGTGAACTAGAAAAGCTTAACAAAGCAATGGGCGGTATTAAGGACATGACTGTCGTTCCTGACGCTTTGGTTATCGTAGATGTCGGCTATCACAAGATTGCAATTCAGGAAGCTAACAAACTCGGTATTCCAGTTGTTGGCGTTGTTGATACCAATCACAACCCAGCTGGTGTCCAGTACATTATCCCTGGCAACGACGACAGCGCTCGTGCTGTTAAGCTCTATGCCAAGGGTTTTGCAGACGCCATTCTGGAAGGCAAGAACAAGAGACTTGATGAAACAGTTAAGGCTGCTGGTAAAGACGAAGACTTCGTAGAAGAAGTTCAGGTTGAAGAAGCCCCTGCTGAATAATCAATCTTAGCAATCAAAATAAGAGGGGGCTTTTTTTGCCCCCTTCTTTTAAAACTTTTTATTTAAAGGATAAACATAATGGCTGCTATTAGTGCCGCAATGGTTAAAGAACTCCGTGAAAAGACTGATGCCCCAATGATGGAGTGCAAAAAAGCTCTTACAGAGGCTGAAGGCGATATGGCCAGAGCCGAAGAAATCCTTCGAGTTAAACTGGGCAACAAAGCTACCAAAGCTGCTTCTCGTGTAACTGCTGACGGCGTAGTTGCTATCTATATCGATGAGCCGAAGACTACCGGCGCTATCGTTGAGTTAAATTCTGAAACTGATTTCGTTGCAAAGAATGCTGATTTCATCGCTTTTGCTAACGACATCGCTAAGTTGGTTGCAGAAGCTAAACCAGCTGATTTGGCTGCTTTAGCTGATCTTCCGCTCAATGGTTCAACTGTTGAAGCTATCCGTAAAGCCCTCATCGGCAAGATTGGCGAAAACATTTCTATCCGTCGTTTCCAGGTTCTTACCGCTAAAGGTAAGCTCCACAACTACATCCACGGCGGTGCCAAGATTGGTGCCATCGTAGATATCGTTGGAGGTGATGATGAAGTTGCTCATGATGTTGCTATGCACATTGCTGCGTCCAAGCCAAAAGCATTGAATGCTGAAGGCGTTGATCCTGAGTTGATCGAAAAAGAACGCCGCGTCGCTTCTGAAAAGGCCCGTGAAAATGGTAAGCCTGAAGAAATGATTGCACGTATTGCTGAAGGTTCCGTTAATAAGTTCCTCAAAGAAGTTACACTTATGTCTCAGCCGTTCGTCAAGGACGACAAGAAGACTGTTAGCCAGCTTCTTAAAGAACACAAAGCCGAAGTTTCTGCATTCGCTTTGTTTGTTGTTGGCGAAGGTATGGAAAAACGTTCAAACGACTTCGCAGCCGAAGTTGCTGCTCAAGCCGCTGCTGCTCGTGCATAAATTTAGGAGACTATGATGGCTGATAATGAAACACCTCAATATAAACGAATTCTGTTAAAACTCTCCGGTGAGGCCCTGATGGGTAACGCGGCTTTTGGTATCAACAGAGATACACTTAAGGCTATTGTCGGTGAGATCAAGAGCATTGTTGATTTGGGTGTTGAATTAGCTATCGTTGTCGGCGGGGGCAACATCTTCCGAGGTGTTGCTCTTGGCAGCACTGGGATGGATCGTGCAACTGGAGACTACATGGGAATGCTAGCTACTTGCATGAATGCAATGGCTTTGCAGGACTGCCTTAGAAATGAGGGAGTAGAAACTCGTGTTCAGTGCGCTCTAGATATCGATCAAGTTGCTGAACCGTATATTCGCGGTAAAGCTCTAAGTCACCTGAGAAAGGGCAGGGTCGTGATCTTTGCTGCCGGTACTGGTAATCCGTTCTTTACAACAGATACTGCTGCCGCTTTGCGTAGTATTGAAATTGGAGCTGAAGTCGTTCTGAAGGCTACTCAAGTTGACGGTGTCTTTACAGCAGATCCTAAGAAGGATCCCAATGCAAAGATGTTTAAGACTTTGACCTTTGATGAGGCGATTCAGAAAAAATTAAAGATCTTGGATGCAACAGCATTTACTTTGTGCCGAGATCAAAAAATGCCTATTAGAGTCTTCAATCTTCATAATCCCGGCGCGTTGAAGCGAGTTGTCCTCGGGGAAGACGAAGGAACTCTTGTTCACGTATAAAAATTTGAGGCTCTGTTTTGTGACAGGGCTTTTTTCTTTTACGGCCTTGTGTCACTGCAGATAATGCGGTTGGTGCAAGGCTTTAAATTTTTACAACATCTCTTCTCTTCCGAGAAAGGACGTGGGGCAATGCGGAGCACACACCGATTAGAACAATATTTTTAGAATCGTTTTTTTGCTCTCGTGGTAAACTTTAAAAATTAGATTTCTATTTTTATAACGGTAGTTTTCCTGAGGGAAACAACAAGATTTTTAACGAGTTAACTATGTCCACAAAAGATATCTATTCTCAATCAGAACATCATATGCAGCGTACCATTGCTACGCTTAAAGAAAATTTCATGAAAATCCGTACTGGGCGAGCCCATACAGGCCTTCTTGAGCATATCACTGTGGACTATTATGGCTCTCCAACTCCAATTTCCCAAGTAGCTCAGTTAGGTTTAGCAGATGCAAGAACCATCACTGTGCAGCCTTGGGAGAAGAAGATGGTGGCAGTTGTAGAAAAAGCCATTCGTAATTCCGATCTAGGCTTGAACCCTGCAACTTCCGGAGATATTATTCGTGTTCCAATGCCTCCACTGACTGAAGAAAGAAGACGCGATTTGACCAAGGTTGTGCGCGGTGAAGGTGAGGATGCCAAAGTTGCTATAAGAAACCTCAGAAGAGATGCTAATAATAAGATTGCCGCTTTGGTGAAAGAGAAAGAAATTTCTGAAGACGAGCAGAGACGAGCTGAAACAGAAATTCAGAAATTAACAGACAAGTATATTACTGAAGTCGATAAGTTAGTTGCTGAAAAAGAAAAAGAAATTATGACCGTTTAATTTCTTTCTATTATGGATGATACAAACGAATTGTCCCCTCAGCCACGTGAAGCGATCCCACGCCACGTGGCTGTTGTCATGGATGGTAATGGAAGATGGGCAAAGAAAAGGTTTCTACCACGCGTAGCTGGCCATAAAAAAGGAGTTGATGCAGTCCGAGAAGTCATCAAAGCCTCTGCCGAGGCCGGCGTAAAGCATCTCTCTCTTTTTGCGTTTTCTAGTGAAAATTGGAATCGTCCCGCAGAGGAAGTTTCTGCATTAATGAATTTATTTTTAACTTCTTTATCTAAAGAAACGGCAGAACTGCATAAAGCAAATGTACGCGTAAGAATGGTAGGAGATCTTTCTCGCTTTTCGTCGGCTTTACAAGAAAAAATTGCCGAGTCTCATAATTTAACTAAGAATAATACAGGCTTAACTCTGAATATCTGTGTGAATTATGGAGGCAGATGGGAAATCATCGAAGCCTGCAAAGCTTTAATGAGAGAAGGTGTTCCTCCAGAGGAGGTGAGCGAGGAACTCTTTGCTAAGGGACTTCAGATTTCAGATTCCGGCGATGTCGATCTTTTTATCAGAACAAGTTCAGAGAGTCGAATTAGCAATTTTCTCTTATGGGAGCTCGCTTATAGTGAGCTGTACTTTACCCCTGTTCTCTGGCCGGATTTTGGAAAAAAAGAATTTAAAGAGGCATTGCAGTGGTATGCATCAAGAGAAAGACGATTCGGAAAAACTTCTGAGCAGCTCTTAAGAAAAAATGCTCAAAAATAGGAGGTGATAACATGCTGAGACAGAGAATAATTACCGCTGTTATTTTGTTTATTGTGATTATTGCGGCTCTGTTGATTGGTCCCTGGGCCTTTACAGGATTAGCTGCGATCGCTATGGGTGCCTGCCTATGGGAGTGGCTCCGTTTGGCAAAATGGAATAACACATTAAGCTTATTGATAGGGGCAGCGGCAGCGGTGTTTTTTTACTGGCTAGAGATGTTTCAACCGGTAAATATTAATCTTATTCAGTCCGGGAACGGCTTACTTATTGTTTCCGCTATTGGCACAGTTATTTGGACAGTTATAACCTGTGTCGTTTTCTTTAAGAGGATGTCAGGGTGGAATGTTCCAAATCCTCTGTGTTGGATTTCTGCGATTATTTTTGTCCCGTGTGCTTGGTTCAGCTTGATGTTCTTATACCGGGAATATGGAGCGGTCTACATGATTTCCGTTTTGGCGCTTGTATGGATTGCTGACATCATGGCCTTTTTTGGAGGACGCGCTTTACAAGGTCCAAAAATGGCTGTAGGGATAAGCCCCAAAAAGACTTGGTCAGGAGCTCTGACTGCTGTTGTTTGTGTTCTGGTTCTCAGCTACGTCGTATATTATGTGGATCCTCTGGCACCCTTCTGGACAAATACCGTTATTTCTAAATTAACTGTTTTTGGCTCTGCGGTAATCCTGTTTATTGCAGTTCTTTTTTCTATTGCAGGCGATTTATTTGAAAGTGCAGTTAAGCGTACCGCAGGAGTAAAGGATTCCAGTAATCTTCTTCCTGGCCACGGCGGAGTTTACGATAGACTGGATGCTCAATTTGCAGTTCTGCCCCTTTCCGTATTCATATTGTTGTTTATTCAGGGTCTGTAATTTAGATGAAAAAAGTTTCAATTTTGGGGGCTACAGGCTCGATCGGAACAAGTACAGTTGACGTCCTGAATCAGTACCGTGATAAGTTTTCAATCAAAGCGGTGACAGCATTTTCAAATGTTCAGAAATTAGCTGACATTGCGCAGAAAACAAATGCTGAAGTTGCTGTAATTGGCAATCCTAAACTCCTCGAACCTCTCCGAGAAGCTCTTAGAGTTCGTCAGCTGAAAACAATCGCGAAGGCTGGAGAGAAAGCCATCGTGGAAGAAGCTGCTGATCCCGAGGCTGAAATTGTTGTTGGTGCAATTGTCGGAGCGGCCGGCATTGCTTCTACTTTTGCTTCTGCAAAGGCCGGCAAAAGACTTTTGCTTGCAAATAAAGAAAGCGTTGTCTGTGGCGGCCGACTTTTAATGGATACTATCAAAGAAAGTGGAGCTAAACTTTTGCCTGTCGACAGTGAGCATAACGCCGTGTTCCAATGTCTGGAAAGTGCTTCTGAGAAGATGCGGACGAGTCACCGCATTATTTTGACGGCATCCGGAGGTCCGTTTAGAAAACGGATGGATTTGAGTACAGTTACCGTTGAAGAAGCTACCCATCATCCAAATTGGTCGATGGGTAAAAAAATAACGGTTGATAGTGCAACTTTGATGAACAAAGGATTAGAAGTTATCGAAGCACGGTGGCTGTTCAACACTCCGGAAGATCGCATAGATGTGGTAGTACACCCTCAGAGCATCATTCATTCAATGGTGCAGTTTGAGGATGGGGTGATTCTAGCTCAGCTAGGTGCCCCAGATATGCGAAATACGATTGCTTTTTGTCTGGGATATCCAGAGCGCTTGAATGCAGGAGTCAAGCCTCTCGATCTAGCTTCTATTCACGAACTTACATTTGAGAAGCCGGACACCGGAAGATTCCCACAGCTTGCATATGCTTACGAAGCTCTTAGAAGGGGAGGGTGCAGTTGTATTATGCTCAACGCTGCTAATGAAATTGCAGTTGAAAGCTTTTTAAAGGGAAAAATTAAATTTACGGATATTCCCAGAATATGTGAGGCGATGATGCTAAGCGCATCAGAACATACTCCCCACTCTTTGGAGGATATTCTAATGGCCGATACAGAGGCACGCATTCTCACTCAAGAATATATTAGTGGTTACACAGGAGAATAAAAGTTGAATTTGTTGACAACGCTTCTTGCGTTTGCCGTAACTTTAGGAATTTTAGTCGTCATTCATGAGTTTGGACATTATTGGGTGGCGAGAAAGTGTGGGGTTAAAGTTCTGAGTTTTTCCATTGGTTTTGGTAAACCGCTTTTTACTTGGAAAAATCCCAAAGATCCTGATCAAGTTGAGTGGAAACTTTCTGCAATTCCTTTGGGCGGATACGTTCGAATGCTTGACGAGAGAGATGAGTCGTGCTTGCCAATTAAACTTGAGGATGCAAAGAGAACTTTTAATTCAAAAAACGTTTGGAAGAGATTTGCAATAGTTGCGGCGGGACCGGTTTCTAACTTGCTTCTTGCTATTCTGCTTTATTCCGTCATATTTTTAGTAGGCACTACTGATCTTCTGCCAGTGGTAAAGGCTCCGGCCGATGGAACTCCGGCAGCGTATGCTTCCATTGAGGATGGAGACAAAATTCTTGCAGTGGACGGAAAACCTGTCAGCACTTTCAGCGATATGAGATTGGAGATGCTCAAGCATGCAGGAAACACTGTTGCACTTGAAGTTGAATCAAAAGATGGAACAAAAAGAGAAAAAAGAATTGATTTATCGGGTCTAAAGCTGGAAGAAGAGACCCCCGGCAAAGACTCGTTTGCTGATTTGGGCATTGAACTAAAAATTGGGCAGCCCTACATCAGAGAGTTCGTGGCTGGGTCGGCGGCAGAAAAGGCAGGATTACAAAAAGGAGATACGGTAGCAGCTATCGGCGCGACGAAGATTACCGATATGAAGCAGCTGGTAAACCTTATCAGAGAGTATCCCAACAAGGAAGTAACCTTTACAGTTGTAAGGCCTGATGGTCAAAAACGAGACATTACTTTTGCCCCGGCAGCCGTTACTGATGAAAAAGGGCAGACTATTGGCAGAATAGGTGCTGTATTCGCCGTGGAATTGCCCAAAACTACCATTACCTATGGTCCTTTCAGAAGCGTCTGGGAAGGAGTAAAGAAAACGTGGGACACGGCAGTATTTTCTATTGAAATGATTTGGAAAATGCTTACCGGCGAAGTGTCTGTAAAAAACATTTCGGGTCCTGTCACGATTGCAGATTATGCCGGTCAAACAGCCCGTTTAGGGCTCGAACCATTTATTTCATTCTTGGCTCTGGTGTCAATTAGCTTAGGAATATTGAATCTGCTACCTATTCCTATGTTAGATGGGGGCCATCTACTGTATTATTCCGTTGAAATAGTTACCGGTCGCCCTGTATCTGAAAAAGTACAAATGGCGGCTCAAAAAGTTGGAATCGCGGTGTTATGTTGTTTAACGTTTTTAGCTTTATTTAACGATTTGAATCGCCTAATGCCTTGAATCCCTAACTAAAAATTTAATAATTCTTTTAAACATGATGAGATTACCTCAAAAAACAGTCTGCGCTTGTCTGGTTTCTTTAGCGATGTCTGCGCCTTTTGCTCAAGGACATGTAATAAAAGACATAAGACTAGAAGGCATTTCACGCACAGAAGCAGGTACAGTGTTTTCTCACTTGCCTATTCGTGTAGGCGACACATACTCACCAGAGTTGGGTACTGAAGCCTTACGTTCTTTATATGCTTCCGGAATGTTCCGTGATATTGAGCTGGATATGGACGGCAATGTTCTAGTCGTGCGTATTCAGGAACGTCCAACTGTTGCAGGTATCGCTACTACTGGAATATCTGAGTTCGATAAAAAAGGTGTCGAAAAATCTTTGAGAGATGTCGGACTTGCAGAAGGGTTGATTTTTGATCGTTCTACACTTGAGAGAGCTACTCAAGAGCTGAGGAGACAATATTTAGCCCGCGGCAGATACGGTGTGGAAATCAAGACGACTATAACGCCGTTGGAAAGAAATAGAGTCCGAGTTAATATTGACGTTGATGAAGGCACTGTGTCTAAGATTCAGCAAATCAGATTTGTAGGCAATTCTGTCTACGATGAAGGTGATTTGAGAGATGAAATGCAGCTGGGAACTCCGAACTGGTTCTCTTGGTACACCAAGCGCGATCAATACTCCAGAGAAAAATTGCAGGCTGACTTAGATGCTATCAGAGCTCTTTACAACAACAATGGCTACTTAGATTTCAGAATTGACTCTACCCAGGTTTCTGTTAGCCCTGATAAATCTAGTATCTATGTCACAATTAACGTTTCTGAAGGCAAGAAATACAAGATTAAAGATATTCGTCTGACCGGCGATATGCTCGGATTAGAACCAGAATTTGAGTCTCTCATTGATATTAAACCAGGTTCTGTTTACAACGCATCAGAAGTTAATGAGCTCAGCAAAAAATTTATAGACAAGCTTTCAACTTTAGGCTACGCCTTTGCTAGAGCTACTCCTGAACCTTTGACGGATGGCCCGAATAGTGACGAAGTCTCCTTGGTCTATACCATCGACCCAGGGCGCCGCGTTTATGTCCGTAAGGTCAACATTACCGGTAATACAAGAACTCGAGATGAAGTTATTCGCCGTGAAGTAAGGCAGTACGAATCGAGCTGGTTTGATAGTGATAAGGTTGCGGTATCCAGAGACAGAATCGACCGCCTTGGTTTTTTTGAAACTGTTACAGCTGAACCTCATCCTGTTACCGGCTCGCCAGATGAAGTTGACTTGGAAGTGAAAGTCAAAGAAAGGCCGACAGGGAACATCTCCTTAGGTGCAGGTTACTCAACTTCTGAGGGTATTATTTTGAGCGGCGGATTCGCTCAGAACAATATTTTTGGTACTGGTAATTCATTATCTCTTGAAGTTAATACATCAAAGAGTACTCGTACCTATGCGGCAACCTTCACACAGCCCTATATTACTACCTCAGGTATTAGTCAATCCTTCGAAATTTATGATCGAAGAATGGACCTTGATGAACTTGAGATTACGGACGACGTTAAGTATGAGACCTACGGTGCAGGGGTTACTTATGGAATTCCAATCACAGAAAATGATCAAATCTTTTTAGGCGGCAAATTAGAGATGACCGATGTAAAGGTCGGTGCAAATGCTCCTCAAAGATATTGGGAATACGTCCATGACTACGGAGATAAGCCAAAGTCAATTGCAGCAACATTAGGGTGGTCTAGAGACAGTCGTGATAACGTTCTTGCTCCGACGCGAGGACGCTATCAAAGATTATTCGGTGAGATTTCATTACCAGTCCTAGACTTGAAGTACTATCGTGCGACATACCAATTCCAGCAATTTGTCCCGTTGACCAAATCTATTACCTTTGCCTTTAATACAGAGATTGGATATGGTGACGGCTACGCAGGCAAACCGTATCCATTCTTTAAAAACTTTTACGGTGGCGGTATCGGTTCAGTCCGTGGCTTTGAGTCTTCTTCCCTCGGACCAAGGGATTCGGACGGCGATGCTTCCGGTGGTAACAGAAAATTTAATTTCTCCCTTGAGCTCTTAACGCCAATTCCCGGAGCAGATAGAACTTTGAGAATGTTCACTTTCTTGGACGGCGGATGGATTTGGGGTCGAAAGGCCGAATATATTCAAACCGCTCAGGGTTTGACTACTCGATACAAGAAAGACAAACTTGATTTTGGAGACTTAAGATATTCCGTAGGTTTCGGTTTAGCGTGGATTTCGCCAATGGGTCCGCTTAAATTGAGTTTCGCAATACCTCTTAACAAGAAAGATAACGACGAACTTGAAAGATTCCAGTTCCAAATTGGAACAGGCTTCTAATATTTGTGGCACAATTAAATAATTGTGTTGGAGATAATATTCATGCAAAAAAAATTGTTAACACTCGCATTAGTTTCTTCTCTTTTCGCTGTTGGCGTTAGCACCGTCCAGGCAGCCGAGATGAAGATTGGTGTTGTAAATACAGAAGTTATTCTTCGTGACTCTCCTGCTGCTCAGGCAGCCAGTAAGAAGTTGGAGCAAGAATTCTCTAAACGCGACAAAGATATTAATGCAGCTGGTCAGAGACTCAAGAGCGACATCGAAAGATTCGAAAAGAATGCCTCTACCATGACTGAACAAGAAAGAATTCGTAAACAGAGAGATCTCGGAGAACGCGATAGAGATTTCCAGAGACGTCAAAGAGAACTCAGAGAAGATTTCAATCAAAGACGTAATGAAGAACTTCAGAAGCTTTTACGTCAGGCAAACACAGTCATCAAAAATATTGCGCAGCGCGAAAAATATGACTTAATTCTTCAAGAAGCCATCTACGTAAATCCTAAGATTGATATTACGGACGAAGTTCTTAAAGAACTTAAGTAATTTCTAACAGTTGGCAGACATATGTCTGCCAATTGTATATATAGCCGGGGCCAACCTCGGCTTATCTCTTTCAGCAAACAGATTTTCTTATATCGTTTTTTACGGATTGGATTAAACGATTCTTTTAAAGGTTCTACATCATGATTCATAAAACAGAGCCACTTACCCTGATAGAGCTGGTTGATCGCATTAAAGAATTGAGCAACGATACTTTGCTAAGTACGATTTCTGCCAACGGACAAAATGCAAAAATAAATATGATCGCTCCCCTGGAGAGTGCAGGGCATGGGGACGTAGCTTTCCTCGCATCTCCTAAATACAGAGATGAGGCGAAGAATTGCAAAGCAACCGCATTGGTTCTGACCGAAGAAGACAAACAAGCTATTTGGGGAGATAAAGACCCAGAAAGAATTACCGTCATTACCTCCAATCCTTATGCTTGGTTTGCTTATGCTCTTCAAGTCATATTGCCGGAAGTTAAACCTCAAGCAGGAATTAGCTCAAAAGCTACCATTGAAGACGGAGTACAAGTTGATTCAACTGCTACCGTGGAAGCAGGCGCAGTAATCAAAGCAGGAGCAAAAATCGGAGCTAAGGCTTGGATTGGTGCCAATTCGGTTATTGCCGAAGGTGTTGAAATCGGTGAAGGCACTCATTTGTATCCTAACGTCAATATTTATTACGGCTGCAAGATTGGAAGGCGGAACATTATTCATTCCGGCGCAGTTATAGGGGCTGATGGATTTGGTTTTGCTCCCTTAGATAAAAGATATGTGAAGATTCCTCAGGTTGGAATTGTTGTGACGGGAGATGATGTAGAAATTGGTGCGAATACCTGCATTGACAGAGGTGCTCTTAACAATACGACTATTGGAGATGGAACAAAGATAGACGACCTGGTAATGATTGGTCATAACTGTAAGATAGGAAATAATGTCGTTCTATCCGGCAGAGTTGGTTTGGCAGGAAGCACAACAATTGGTGATAATTGTCAGGCTGGCGGAGGCGCTGGTTTTGCGGGTCATTTATCCGTCCCAGCAGGTACAATTATAGGTGGAGGGGCTGGGGTACCAGGAACAATTGAAACCCCGGGATACTACGCTGGATATATGCCTGCTTTACCTCATAAAGAATTTTTCAATATCTTATCGGTGATCAAGCGTTTGCCGGAAATGAGAAGATCTCTCAAGCGAGTTGAAGCTAAATTGGATTCATTAAACAAGACAGAGTAAATAATGCAAGATATCAATGACATTATGAGGCTCCTGCCTCACCGCTACCCGTTTCTGTTAGTGGACAGAGTCTTAGAGACAAACGGCGTAGACAAGTTAATCGCTATAAAGAACGTCACAGTCAACGAACCTCAGTTTACCGGCCACTTTCCAGGCGTCCCAGTCATGCCTGGTGTTTTGATTATCGAAGCCATGGCCCAAGCTTGTGCAATGCTGGCATTCGCTCGCATGGGCGGTGAAAGGGATCCCAACAAGCTCTTCTACTTTGCCGCAATTGATAATGCTCGCTTTAAACGCGTTGTCATTCCTGGCGATCAACTTCGTTTCGAATGCACTTTCTTAAGAGAAAAAGCCGGAATGATTAAGATGCACTGCGATGCCACTGTTGACGGAGTCTTAGCAGCTTGTGCTGACATGATGTGTTCTTATAAGGCTTCAAAATAACTTTAGGAAGATCTCTATGGCGCAAATTCATCCAACTTCTATTGTTGATCCACGTGCAGAGCTAGCTGACACTGTTTATGTGGGTCCGTTTTGTACTATTGGTCCTGAAGTAAAAATTGGTGACGGATGTTGGCTTCAAAGCCATATCGTTGTAACTGGAAAAACTACGATAGGTCGTAATAACAAGATTTATGCGTTTGCCGCCGTAGGGATTGAGCCACAAGATAAAAAATACAGGGGAGAGGACACTCAACTAGTTATTGGTGATAACAATGTTATTCGAGAACACTGCACCTTATCTGTAGGAACTATCCAAGATCAAGGACTCACAGTTGTTGGAGATAACAATCTTTTAATGGCTAATGTTCATGTTGCTCATGACTGCAGAGTTGGCAACAATACTATTATCGCTAACAATGTTGGTTTGGCTGGCCATATTATTGTTTTCGATGACGCTATTATCGGGGGACAGTCTGGGATTCATCAATTCGTTAGAATTGGCCGAGGTGCGATGCTCAGCGGGGGAAGCATGATGAGACAAGATGTTCTTCCGTTCTGCAATTACCAAGGCTATCCAGGGGAACCTTTCGGTGTAAATATCGAAGGAATGAAACGTCATGGTTTTTCTCGTGAAGCGATCCATACCGCTCGAGAAGTTTATAAACTCATCTTCCGAAGCAGCTTGAATGTAAAAGATGCTTCAGAAGCAATTAAGGACCTAACAAGTAAGTTGACAGATCCTCAAGCAATCATGGTTGCTGACACCATGAGAGAATTTATGGAAACATCTCCTAGGGGCCTTGCACGGTAATGGAGAAACTAACAGGCCCAAATATTATTTGGTCGGCAGGAGAGACAAGCGGAGATTTCTTAGCTTCAGAAGTTTTACCGTCCGTGATGCAGGAGTTCCCTGAGATTGAGATGGATGGGATCGGCGGAGATCGCATGATTCAATCTGGTCTTACTCCATGGTTTCATGCAAAAGATCTTTCGGTTCGCGGTTACATTGAGGTTATTAAGCACCTGCCTAGAATCCTAAAGATTCGCTCTCAGATGTTCAAACGGGTCACAAAGATGCGTCCTGCCGCTTTTATTGGGGTCGATGCGCCGGACTTTAATCTTGCTATTGAAGAAAAGGCTCGATCTGAAGGTGTCCCCGTAATCCATATGGTGGCTCCGGCTGTTTGGGCTTGGCGCCCTAATCGTATCCATCAGATCAAGAGAGCTGTGGATCACCTTTTATTAATCTTCCCTTTTGAAAAAGAGATTTTTGACAAGGCGGGTATTCCGAGTACATATATAGGTCATCCCCTAGCTCGCCTGATTCCAATGGAGCCACAGACGGAAGAGGCGAGAAAGGAGTTGGGTCTTCCTCTACAGGGTCCGGTAGTTGCTGTTCTCCCAGGCAGCAGGAAAGATGAAATTAAATGGTGCGGTCCACAGTTCTTTGGCGCATGCAACGTTATTCTGAAGACAGATCCAACTGTAAAATTTATCGTTCCTGCTGCCGATGAGGCTAGAAAGGAAGAGATATCCAAAATCTTAGATACTTTTCCAAAAGTCAAAGAAGCTACGACTCTAACTCTTGGCAATTCTCATAGAGCAATGGAATCTTCAGATGCAATTCTCGTTGCCAGTGGGACAGCGACTCTTGAAGCCGCTCTTTATAAAAAGCCGTTGGTGGTGGGATATGCAATGCCGGCTCTGTCAGCAATGCTTATTCTTTCCAAGGGGCAAACAAAATGGATTAGTTTGCCAAATATTCTGGCCCAAGAAACTTTGGTTCCTGAGTGTGTTCAGATGTTTTGCACCCCAGAAATTTTAGCATCTCATGTTTTGCATGGACTTGAGCCGGCAAGAGCAGATAAGTTGCGCCAGATATTCACAGAAATGCATCAGTCACTTTTACGAGACACCCCTCGATTGGCCTCTGAGGCAATTGCGAATGTTTTAAACAAAAGCTAATGGAATATCTGTTTGATTCTTTCCAACACACGCTGCTCTGCGGAGTGGATGAGGCTGGCAGAGGTCCGTTGGCAGGCCCTGTGGTGGCGGGAGCTGTGATTTTTAAAAAAGATAATCCGGTTGCTCACGTTAGGGATTCTAAAAAACTCACGGCACTTCAAAGGAAAGAATTAGAAAAGGAAATTAAACAAGGAGCTCTCTGCTGGGCTATAGGAATTGCTTCTGTGGAAGAAATTGACAGATTTAATATTCTGCAGGCAACTTTTTTAGCGATGAAAAGAGCTGTGGAAGCCTTGTCTCCGCAGCCTGATTTTGTTCTAGTAGACGGCAACCGGCTTCCTCGGTGGAATTATCGCAGTGAACCTATTATCGGGGGCGATGACATTATTCCGGAAATCTCGGCAGCTTCAATTTTGGCTAAGACTTATCGGGATAATTTGATGATTAAATATGCTGAACAGTATCCTGCTTATGGTTTTGAACATCATATGGGATACGGGACAAAAGAACATCTAAATGCCTTAGAGAAATTTGGGGCAAGTGAAATTCATAGAAAAACTTTTCGGCCGGTCTCCATGATTCTGAACCGCTCGAAAGCATGAAGAGAAGATTATGCAGTTGATCACTTCTGAGAGTAACGAGTTAGTAAAAAAACTGAAGCGATTAAATGAATCGAATAGGTTTTGTAAAAGAGAAGGTCTCACTATTGCAGAAGGCTTACATCTGGCTAAAGAGCTCGTAAGTAGAAAAGAACTGATAGAAGCGGTAGTACTTAGAGAGGGTGCAGCAGCTAAAGAAGAAGTAGCAGACATCTTAGAAGCATTGCGTGCTGATTCGATAAAACATTACGAATTTTCTTCTGGCATTTTTAATAAAATTTGTCCAGTCGAACAGAGTGCAGGTATTTTGTGTCTAATCAAAATTCCGGATGAGCCGGCAGTTCCAAAGGATTCGGATTGGGTATATCTCGATGATGTACAAGATCCGGGCAATGTCGGGACGATTGCCAGAAGTGCCCTGGGTTCTGATGTCGTAAATCTAGCTGTTAGTAAGAATAGCGCTTATCCGTGGTCCCCTAAGGTTCTAAGAGCAGGGATGGGAGCACACTTTCGCATGAAGATTTTTACCTCTTTGTCATTGGACACAATAAAGAAGAGTAGTGCGTATCTTTGCTTAGCGGCGGACGCTCGAGGAGGCCAGTCTTTGTTTGATGCTAAATGGGGAGATAGTTCTCAGAAGACGATTTGGGTTTTTGGCAATGAAGGCCAAGGAGTTAGTGAAGAGACGCTAAGACTTTCTGATAAAAGGTTGATAATACCTTTGAATCCTGTTGTCGAGTCTCTAAATGTAGCCATGGCGGCAACTGTCTGTCTGTTTGAACAGAAGAGACGTCGTCTTGCAGTAACTAAATAGTGATGAAATGAGCCTCATTCAAGAGGCTCATAACCTCCATTTATTACATTCCCATATGAGGGTCAGCTTTAATCTTGAGTTTCAGAAGAATTGTCGCTGAAATTTCTTCAATGGATTTAGACGTAGATGAAAGGAACGGAATGCCTTCTCTCCACATCATTTGCTCTGCTTCTCGGGTCTCATATTGACAGTTTTCTAAGGAAGCATATTTAGAATTGGGCCTTCTTTCGTTTCGTATTTGAGACAATCTTTGTGGGGAAATTGATAATCCGAATACCTTATTTTTGTGTTCCTCCAGTGCAGGAGGCAAGACTCCGCGTTCAAAATCTTCGGGGATTAATGGGTAATTGGCTGCCTTAATGCCGTACTGCATAGCCAAATACAAAGAAGTTGGGGTTTTCCCGCTGCGAGAGACACCGACAAGAATAACATCGGCCTGCTCTAGACCATTGTTGGTTTGACCGTCATCGTGAGCCAATGTGTAATTGATTGCATCAATACGACGGTTGTAGCGTTCTTGATCTCCGATTTCGTGGCTTTTCCCAACCGAGTGATCGCTGGGAATACCTAGTTCTCTTTCTAAAGGACCAACGAAGGATCTAAAGAGTTCGATTACAAAAGCGTTGCAGTATTCGTTAAAAGTGGATGCCAATTCTCGTGCAACTAAAGTTGAAAATACGAGTGGACGAATTCCTGTTTCTTTTCCTACCTCGTTGATTTTTAAGGCTGCTTCTTTGGCTTTGTCAACAGTATTGATAAAAGGCATGCGGTAACGGGAGTACTTTAACCCGTGAAATTGAGCCAATACTGAGTTTGCTAAAGTTTCCGCTGTAATAGCGGTGGCATCCGACACAAAGAACACGGTTCTGATAGGGTCATTATTCTGAGAAGGAGTATCTTCAGTAGTCATTTTTAAGCCGTTAGTGTTTAGTAGGAATTTCCACAAAGATAATGAAATAAAGTTAAAATTTACCAAATTTTCCTAAACCTTTAGAGGTAAAAATGCAACAAGGACGTTTTGTCATCCCCTTTAGCAAGTTACGTATGTCCGACGTTGAAATCGTCGGCGGAAAGAATGCATCATTAGGCGAGCTATTAAGTCAGCTTACTGAGGCAGGTATTCGTGTTCCTGATGGTTTTGCCACAACGGCAGAGGCCTTCAGAGTGTTTCTTAAAGAAGGCGGATTAGATAAGCGCATCGAAGAAAGATTGAAGACTTTAGATGTTGACGATGTTAAGGAATTGGCAAAAGCAGGAGCTGAAATCCGTCAATGGATTGAAGAAGCTCCGTTTCCCGCAGAATTAGAAAAAGAAATTCGCGAACATTACGAATGGCTCAAAGACGGACAAGAACAGATTTCTGTTGCGGTTCGCTCTTCTGCTACAGCAGAGGATTTGCCGGATGCCTCTTTTGCTGGTCAACAAGAAACTTTCCTTAATGTTGTTGGAATTGACCAAGTTTTTGCCCGCATGAAAGAGGTTTTCGCTTCTCTCTATAACGATAGAGCAATTTCTTATCGTGTTCACAAAGGCTTCGATCACTCTGTAGTTGCTCTCTCAGCTGGCGTCCAAAGGATGGTTCGCTCTGATAAAGGCTGCGCCGGCGTTATGTTTACAATGGATACAGAGAGCGGCTTTGACGGTGTTGTATTTATTACAGCCAGCTACGGTTTAGGCGAGACGGTCGTCCAGGGCGCAGTCAATCCTGATGAATACTTTGTTCATAAGCCAATGCTTGAACAAGGCAACTTCCCGGTAATCCGCAAGGTGCTGGGTAGTAAGAAGATCGAAATGGTTTTTGATACGGACAAATCATCTGGTAGGTCCGTTAAAGTGGTAGATGTTCCTGAAGCGGACCGTAAAAAATTTGCTTTGAATGATGAAGAAATCATTCAGCTCGCCAAATACGCAAGAATCATTGAAAAGCATTACGGGCGGCCGATGGATATCGAATGGGGAAAAGACGGAATAGACGGAAAGCTCTATATTCTTCAGGCAAGACCGGAAACCGTGAAGTCCCGTCAAAAATCACAAGATGTCCAAGAAAAATTTGTACTTCTCGGTAAAGGTGACGTTTTAGTAACAGGCCGTGCCATCGGACAGAAGATTGGCTCCGGCAAGGTTCGAATTGTTGACGGTCCTGAACAAATGCATTTGGTCCAAGAAGGAGATATTCTCGTTACCGATATGACCGATCCTAACTGGGAACCGGTGATGAAGAAAGCTTCTGCGATTGTGACCAACCGCGGAGGAAGAACCTGCCACGCCGCTATCATTGCTCGTGAATTAGGAATTGCAGCTGTTGTTGGTTGCGGCAATGCAACCGAAGTTCTGAAAGACGGACAGGAGGTGACTGTATCCTGCGCGGAAGGTGATACTGGTTACATTTATAAAGGACTTGTTCCTTATGAAATCAAAGAAGTCAAGCAAGGCGAACTTCCTGAATGCCCTGTCAAGATTATGATGAATGTGGGCAATCCTCAGCTTGCCTTTGAGTTCCAAAGCATTCCTAACAAAGGTGTTGGTTTAGCCCGTTTGGAATTCATTATCAACAACAATATTGGAATCCACCCCAAGGCCTGTTTAGATTATCCGAATCTTCCAGAAGATTTGAAAAAGGCTGTTGAGGAAGCAAGCGCCGGCTATGCGAATCCTCGTGAATTCTTCAAAGAAAAACTTGCCGAAGGGGTTGCTACCATTGGTGCGGCATTCTGGCCTAAGAAAGTTATCGTTAGAATGTCCGATTTCAAGAGCAATGAGTATCGCAAATTAGTAGGCGGCAAGCTCTATGAGCCGGAAGAAGAAAATCCAATGCTTGGTTTCCGTGGTGCCAGCCGATATGTTTCTGATGACTTTAAGGAATGCTTCGCAATGGAATGCGAGGCATTGAAGAAAGTCCGAGATGAGATGGGCTTGACCAACGTAGAAATCATGATTCCATTTGTTAGAACTCTAAGAGAGGCAAAAGAAGTTAATGACAGATTGGAAGAACACGGTCTTAAGCGCGGTAAGAACGGCCTACGCTTGAATATGATGTGCGAAATTCCAAGCAACGCTGTCTTAGCCGACCAATTCTTGGAGTATTTTGATGGCTTCTCAATCGGTTCCAATGACTTAACACAGCTTACTCTTGGTTTGGATCGTGATTCCGGTTTGATTGCCCACTTCTTCGATGAACGTGATCCTGCGGTTAAGAAACTTCTCTCTATGGCTATTAAGGCTTGCAGAGAAAAAGGTGCATATGTGGGCATCTGCGGGCAAGGCCCCTCGGATCACCCAGACTTGGCTCAGTGGCTTATGGAAGAAGGAATTGAATCTATCTCCCTGAACCCAGACACTGTTGTGAACACTTGGAGAAAATTGGCGGCCTCTAAGAAATAATATTCACAGTTAGCCTAATTTGGCTATACTTTAACGGCTGTCTTGCGAGTGCATGGCAGCCGTTTTGTATATGAGAAGAATTTTATGAGTCTGACATTTTTTTGGTTTGTAGCAGCAATTATTGGAATGTTAGATCTGTATTTTGTCAATATTTTATTTTTAATTATCTCGGCATCCTGCTTTATTGCCGGTTTCTCAAGTTTGTTCTTTACCTCTGTTTATGTTCAATTAGCCATCTTGATCTTATCCTCCGGCCTTTTCTTTGCGATGCTGTTGACCGTAAATTCCTTGGATAGAAATGAGGTGGCTGCCTCCGACCGATTAAAGAGGCAAATTGGGAAGAAGGTAGTTGTGCACGAATGGATGGACAACAGAGTAGCCAAAGTTCAGTTTGAAGGCAAAGTCTGGGATGCAGAAATTGCATATACCTCAGGGGAGTCTCTTACTCCCGGTCCATACAAGATTTGGAAAATATTGCCCAACAGACTTGTCTTAGTTAGAGCGTAATTATGGAAGAAACATTTTCTCCTGAGCAGGCGGAGTTGCCTAGCTTAGATGATTCAAAGACACTAAAGGCGCTATTTCAGTCTCAGGCTCATGCAATCGCTAATAGATTGAGCGAAGCACAGAGAAAAAATGTTGCGCGCAGCGAAGTGGTTGAAGCCGATAAAAAAGCAGCTGCTTTAATGGCTTCTACGTTGATGGGATTGAATCCAGCCTTTCAGAAACCTTTGAGAAATACACCCGAGAAGTTTGAAAGAAATATTCGTTCTGGTTTAGTCGAAGAGCTGAAGAGAACAGGTTTTAGTGAAAAGGATTTAGAAGATAGAACAGCATTATTTCAAATTGCAAGCTTTATTTTCACGAATGAAGTGCATCAATTAATTAGTGAATTGTCCAAAGATCCGGCAAACGTTGAAACCAAAGGGATAACAGCCTTAAATGATCTTTTGGAACGTTGGAGTTCAATTCTGGAGAGACAATAAATGGCTGGATGCGGAACTTGCGGAGCATGCGGACGTGACCACAGCTCAAAAGCGCCACAAAGTCCGTCTTTGGTAAATTTGGAAGTGGTTAGATCCATTTTTACTCAAGCAGTAATTAATATGATGAGACGCCACATCTCCAACGCTCAAGGAGAACTTGCGACTGAAAAGATGCTTGCCAAAGATGATTTTTTGGCGCAGTGGATCGGAGATACTTTTACTGGAAAGAATCCTCACTTTGAAGTAGGACCTGAGGACTGGAACCCTCACGGTTTGGCCGCTTTTCTGCGCGAGCATTTAATGCACTTACCGCAAGCTAAGGACCTACTGACAGAGGATGATGAAGAGGTAGTTTATAACATTTCCCGTTTGTTTAAAGATCAAGCTCAAGGAGCTATTTCGGGCTTTCTGGCTGAAGGAAACTTTTCTACCTACCCAGAGGAGCTGCCTCCATATGCATCTCAATTTATCGAAGCGTGGGCGATGCTTTATACAGGAGCCCCTTTGTAATTTTTAAAGAGAAATAAAATGGAAAATTTTGAGTTTTACAATCCTACAAAATTATTTTTTGGCAGAGGACAAGAGACAAAGATTGGCTCCCTGGTAGTCGAGAAAGTGGGTTCTGATTCGTCCATTTTAGTTGTCTATGGCGGTCAGAGCGCCAAAAAAAGCGGTGTCCTTGATCGCGTAACGGATAGCCTCAGAGCAAGTGGACTTAATTATATTGAGCTTGGAGGCGTTCAACCCAATCCGACCTATGAAAAAGTCAAAGAGGGAGTGGCTTTAGCCCGTGAACATAATATCAAAGCACTGGTAGCTGTGGGTGGAGGTAGTGTGATTGATACTGCTAAAGCGATCTCCATTTGTGTTCCGTACGAGGGAGAAGGTTGGGATTTTTTTGAAAAAGGCGTTCTACCAAAGAAAGCTCTGCCGGTTTCTTGTGTTCTGACTATCCCAGCAGCGGGGAGCGAACAAAGTAAGCGTATTGTTATTTCTCATCAGGGAAGAAAGCTTGGGGCCGGAACGGATATCGTGCGCCCATTTGCCAGCATTATTAATCCGGAGCTCTTTTTTACTTTGCCGGAAAAGCAAGTTAGAGCAGGTGTAATCGACATGATGAGTCATATCATGGAAAGATATTTCACCCAAACTCCTCATACTGATTTTATTTCTGGGCAAGCAGAAGCGGCTTTGAGGACGATTATTAAGAATGGTCTGATCTTGAGAAAAGATTCTCAGAATTATGATGCATGGTGCCAGATTGGTTTGGCCGGTTCCTTCGCTCACAACGGCTTCTATGGGCTCGGTCAAAAAGAAGATTGGGCTTGTCATGGTATTGAACATGAAATTAGTGCCTGGGACGAGAAGGTTACTCATGGCGAAGGCTTGGCTGTTGTCACTCCAGCTTGGATGACATACGTGTGGAAAGAAAATCCTGCACGCTTCGTACAGTTTGCACAGAATGTTATGGGTGTAAAAGAGGATACTGAAGAGAAAACAGTTTTAGCTGGAATTGCTGCCTTAAAGAACTTCTTCAAAGAAATGGGAGCCCCCGTTACCTTAGAAGAGCTGCACGTAGGCAACTTAGTGCCGAAAGAGTTAGCTGAAATGGCTGTGCGAATTCCAAAAACTTTAGGAAACTTTAAGAAACTTCACGCAGAAGATATTGAAAAAATATTCGCGTTAATGCACTAAATTTTCAAGTGTTGAAATTAAGCCTGCTCGAGTTTATCCGGCAGGCTTTCATTTAGTTTCTCATCTTTTTCTTCATTAATCTTTGTTGTTCGCGTTTCCAATCTCTCTTGCTTTCCTCGGCTCTTTTTTCATATTTTCTCTTACCTTTAGCAAGACCAATTGTCAATTTAACTCTTCCTCCTTTGAAATGGAGATCCAGAGGAACCAGGGTGTAGCCTGATCTTTCAATTAAACCGATTAGACGCATAATTTCTTTCTTATGCATCAACAGCTTTCTTGTTCGAGTCGGCTGCGGTTTTTCATGCGTACTTGCTGTACCGAGGGGAACAACCTGGGCGTTCAGAAGAAATAATTCACCGTCGCGCACAAAAATATGAGACTCTGTTATTTGAGCACGGCCTTCTCTAATTGATTTAACCTCCCATCCTTGAAGCACAAGTCCTGCTTCATATTTATCTTCGATGGTGTAATCAAAGCGAGCTTTTTTATTTTGAATAAGTGCCACTTTAAACCTCTTGTAAATCCATGAAGGCAAAAAAAGCGCCTCATGTCGAATAAAATACGGTGGAATTTTACCGCACAACGTTATTAGTTGAGGTTATTGTGCTCATTCACCTAGTTATCCAATCTGAGACAGGATTGACAAAGAAAGAAATCAGTTGTCAAGAAGGACTGTCCTTAGCTGAATTCAAGGTCCGACACCTTGATCAGTTAAAGGATGGTTGGATTACCAGCGTCTGGAACGAAAATAGGAGCGAAGACTATGTTCTCAAAGACGAAGACAGGGTGGAAGTTTCGGGACCTCTTCTGGTAGATCCAAAAGTTGCCCGTATGAAGAGGGCGGCGATTAAACATGGTCAGAAGCCCAGTGCTAGACGACATGCTAAATAATCGTAAACGATAGTGTGTAGAAATTTTTATTCCTGATTTTGAATGTTCTCATTATGTATAATCGATTTTTGTGTTTAGAGGTATAGTATGCGACTCCTTCAAAAAGCACTCACTTTCGACGACGTGCTTCTCGTTCCGGCTTACTCCAACGTTCTTCCACGAGAAACCGCTCTTTCTACTCAGTTCACTCGAGAAATCAGATTAAATCTTCCGCTTTGTTCTGCTGCAATGGATACAGTTACGGAATCAAAACTGGCAATTGCTCTTGCGCAGGAAGGCGGTATCGGCATTATCCATAAAAATATGAATGCCAAACAGCAGGCAGCCGAAGTTGCAAAGGTCAAAAGACATGAAGCAGGTATGGTTGCTGATCCGATCACCATTGGTCCTGATATGATCGTTGCCGACGTTCTCAGACTGACAAGAGAACATCATATTTCTGGTCTTCCTGTCGTTTTAGATGGAAAAGTCTTAGGAATGGTTACCAATCGTGACTTGAGATTTGAAGAAAGATTGGATGCCAAGATCAGTGAAATCATGACTCCTGCAGAGAGACTGGTTACGATCAAAGAAGGCGGCACTCTCGAAGATGCAAAAAACCTCATGCACAAGCACAGACTAGAAAGAGTCTTAGTGGTCGATGATGAATTTAACTTGAAAGGATTGATGACCGTCAAAGATATTACTAAGGCGACAGAACATCCTTATGCAGCTAAGGACGCTCATGGTAAGCTCCTGGTTGGAGCAGCCGTTGGTGTTGGGGCGGGCACTGAAGAACGTGTCGAACTTTTGGTAGATGCAGGAGTTGACGTACTTTGTGTTGATACTGCTCACGGCCACTCTCAAGGAGTTTTGGACAGAGTCCGCTGGGTTAAAAAACATTATCCTCAAGTTCAGGTTATTGGGGGTAACGTGGCTACTGCTGCAGCTGCTTTGGCTCTCGTTGAATACGGAGCTGATGCAGTTAAAGTTGGTATTGGCCCTGGTTCCATTTGTACTACCCGTGTTGTAGCCGGTGTCGGTGTTCCTCAGATTACTGCAATCTCTAACGTTGCCGAAGCACTAGCTGATTCTGGAGTTCCTTTGATTGCTGACGGAGGCGTCCGATTCTCTGGTGACCTTGCTAAGGCCATTGCTGCTGGAGCAAACTGCGTCATGATGGGCGGTATGTTTGCTGGTACAGACGAAGCTCCGGGTGAAATTATTTTATATCAAGGGCGCTCCTACAAGAGCTATCGCGGGATGGGCTCTCTTGGCGCAATGAGAAGAGGTTCTGCGGATCGTTATTTCCAGGATAACAACAACGGCAATGTTGATAAATTTGTGCCAGAAGGTATCGAAGGTATGGTGCCTTACAAGGGAAGCGTTTTGGCTATCATTTATCAAATGGCGGGAGGTCTTAGATCGTCGATGGGTTACTGCGGTTGCGCCACTATTGACGAAATGAGAAGTAAAGCTCAGTTTGTGGAAATCACTTCTGCCGGTATGAGAGAGTCTCACGTTCATGATGTGAAAATTACTAAAGAGGCTCCAAACTATCGTTTAGAGCATTAAACTCACATGAGGTAGAAGAAGGACCGTTGCGGAATACCAATACGGTCCCTTTTGTTATTTAAAGAGTAAAGATAATGAATCACGATCGAATTTTAATTCTGGATTTTGGAAGCCAGGTCACACAGCTTATTGCGCGCAGAGTTAGAGAGGCTCATGTTTACTGCGAAGTACACTCTTGTGAGGTGACTAATGACTTCATCAGAGATTTCAATCCGAAGGGCATCATTCTTTCAGGATCTCATATGAGTGCATATGAAGAATCAACGGATGTTGCTCCAGCTGCCGTTTTTGAAATGGGAGTTCCTGTACTGGGAATCTGTTATGGTATGCAGACCATGGCAGAACAGTTAGGAGGGAAGGTTGAAAGCGGATCCCAGAGAGAATTTGGTTATGCTGAAGTTCGTGAGCATGGTCATACAAAACTTTTGGAAAAGATTTCTGATTTCACAAATGAAGATGGCCAAAGCTTTTTAAAGGTTTGGATGAGTCATGGCGATAAAGTCACTAAGATGCCTGACGGTTTTAAATTAATGTGCTCTACTCCTAGTTGTCCGATCGCAGGCATGGCGGATGAGAAGAGAGGTTTTTATGCGGTTCAATTCCATCCAGAAGTCACGCATACTGTCAAGGGCAAGGAAATTTTGAATACCTTTGTCCTCGATATTTGTCAAGCAAAACCTGACTGGATAATGGGCAATTTTGCTGAGGAAGCGGTACAAAAGATAAAAGAACAAGTCGGCAGCGACGAGGTCATTCTTGGTCTCTCCGGCGGTGTGGATTCTTCTGTTGCTGCTGCTTTGATTCATAAAGCTATCGGAGATCAGCTCACTTGTGTATTTGTAGACAATGGACTTTTACGTTTGCACGAGCGTCAACAAGTAGAAGAGACTTTCCGAAAGAACATGGGAATGAAACTTGTTGTTGTGGATGCAAGTGAACGCTTTATGCATGAGTTGAAAGGAGTTACTGATCCGGAAGCAAAGAGAAAAATTATCGGACGTTTGTTCGTCGAAGTTTTTCAAGAAGAAGCGGCTAAACTTCCAAATGCAAAATGGTTGGCACAAGGCACCATATATCCAGATGTGATAGAAAGTGCGGCTGCCAACACTAAGAAGGCTAAGACCATTAAGTCTCATCACAATGTTGGAGGATTACCTGAAACACTCCATCTTAAACTTTTGGAACCTCTTCGCGAACTCTTTAAGGACGAAGTGAGGGAATTAGGCTGCGAATTAGGTCTGCCCCCCGAGATGGTTTATAGACATCCGTTCCCAGGTCCTGGTCTTGGCGTAAGAATTCTTGGCGAAGTTAAAAGAGAATACGCCGATCTTCTCCGCCAGGCTGACGCAATCTTTATTGAAGAGCTCAGAAACGCAGATTGGTACGACAAAGTCAGTCAAGCCTTCGTTGTCTTTCTCCCGGTTAAAAGCGTTGGAGTAATGGGAGACGGAAGAACTTATGACTGGGTTGTGTCTCTCAGAGCTGTGCAAACAACGGACTTCATGACGGCAAAGTGGGCCCATTTACCCTACGAACTTCTTGGCAAGGTTTCTAACCGCATCATTAATGAAGTTAAAGGGATTAATAGAGTTTGTTATGACGTATCAGGAAAACCTCCTGCAACGATCGAGTGGGAGTAACTTTATAGTTTTCTAAGTATTCAATAAAAGGGACGCAATTAAAAACGTCCCTTTTTCGATGGGCAACTAGATAAGATTGGACGTAGCCAAGAAAAGAAGAATCTGTTGGAAAAGTGGCGAACTTTAAAGGTAGTGGATTTTTGATGTTCGCAGTCTCGCAGATGACTTAAATCACCCATTTTTTGTTTTGACTTTGCAAGGAAAAACAACTGCGAGTCTTAGCAGCTTATTTAACTTGACGTGCGAAATCCCATATGTTTGAGCCTGAGGACAGATTGCCCTATCGTAGTTAAATCAGTGGGATGAATATCGGAAGAAAATAGCTCGAGGAGACATGGCTCAAAGAGCTATTGGTACTCGATACTGGCATAGTGAACATGCCTGATGTTATCCGAACTATGCAAGAAGCGGTCAATAACTAAAATCGAAGATATGGCTCCGAGAAACCTCTTATGCGAATTCGAGGCAGTCCATTTTTTCTTGAAGATAAAAAATAGTTGCTGTTTTGTTAATTTTTAGAATTCACTACATAGATTTCCAAAAGGAAGAACGTAAAGAAAAATAGTCTTGATTAAGCTAAAAAACTGCCGTAAAGTAAAAGTAGAACACTTGAAAACTCTAAAATCGTCATTTGTTTCTATCTCAGGAGGAGGACGGGATGGATATAGTTGATAAGTTTGTGAATCTTTCGATTCGTGTTGGTTCTACTGTTGAAGCGCTGAGTAAAGCACCTGAGAATCTTTCTTGTGTTTTAATGACCTTTCAAGCAACGTCCCAAAATCCTTTGAATCCTACTAAATCAGAAGCGGTGCTTTTTTTACAGACTGCAGGCAGCTGGCTTAGTCTTACAGCTGACGAGCTTATTCAGGCCGCGAATATGGTGCGTCCCCCTCTTTCTGCTCATATAAATTTGAATCATCTTTACGAAAGAGTGGAAAAACGGCGAAAAGAGGAGCGTGAAAGAAGAAGGCTTTTTGCTCTGCAGAAAGAAAAAGAAAATGCGGCAAAAAAAATAGATAAAGAGGCCGATGTAAAGTACATGAGAGAAGCCATGGATTGTGCTCGTGCAGCGCAAGAGAGCGGAGAGGTTCCTGTCGGTGCTGTGGTTGTAGATGAGAACGGGGAAATCATCGGTCGTGGTTTTAATAAGGTTATTTCAGACGATGATCCAACAGCTCATGCAGAAATAATGGCTATCCGTCAAGCGGCCAAGGTTAGGAAGAATTATCGTCTAGAAAATTGTACCCTCTATGTAACGCTTGAACCTTGTCCTATGTGTGCAGGTGCAATTATGAATTCCCGCTTTGCTCGTTTGGTTTATGGAGCAGCTGACGAAAAAGCGGGTGTGGTAGATAACGTATGTAAACTCTTCAGTTACCCGACACTTAATCATCATACCAAAGCAACAGGCGGGGTTTGCGGCAAAGAATGCCTGAATCTCCTAAAAGCCTTTTTTGAAGAAAAAAGAAAAAAGGAGAAAGGTAATTGAGAACAAAAATCGTTGGTATTGCTGCTCCTAGTGGGAATGTATTAAGACTGGAAGAGGTGCGGCGTGCCTCCGTACTCTTAGAAGAGAACGGTTGGGAGGTTAAGATCGGGAAGTCCGTGGAGTCCTCTTTCCAAAGATTCGGCGGAGCAAGCGATGAAGCAAGGGCAGAGGATTTTAACCGACTCTGCCAGGAGAGTAATCTTGTTCTTTGCGCCCGTGGGGGTTATGGATTAAATAGGATTCTGGATAGGATTAATTTTGAAGAAATTCACAGAAGAAGCGTTTGGGTAGGTGGCTTTTCAGATATTACACTTTTCTCTTTAGCTTACTTGGCTAAGTATCAAGGAAGAAGTCTGCATTGCCCTACAGCTAGCGTCCTAGGAAAATCGACAATAGCTTCTGAAAGTATTAAGTCTTTTTTTACGGCGCTAAATTCAAAAGAATATTCAATACGATTTGAAACTAATTCAGAGGATTTTGAGTCCTCGGGAATCTTGTGGGGTGGAAATTTATCTGTATTGGTTTCTGTCTTAGGAACTCCATATTTCCCATCGGTAGAGGGAGGAATTTTATTCCTGGAAGATCTTGCTGAGCCCGCCTATAAAATTGAGCGTAATTTTCTTCAGTTAGTTCAAGCAGGAGTCATAGAAAAGCAAAGTGCTATTGTTCTTGGGCATTTCTCTCATATAAGAAATTCGGCACACGATTTTGGCTATACGCTCAAAGACTCAATTAATATTTTGCGTGAATTTTCGAGCGTCCCGATTATTGAGGGACTGCCGTTCGGTCATGTAGATGACCTTCGCACGTTAGTGATTGGAGCCCGATCAACTCTTAGCGTAAACTCTAAGCATTGCACTTTAACAATTGCAGATGCACCCAACTTCAAGCCATGAATTTGAAAACCCTCTACAAGAAATTCCGTACCATTTTTGAACCGGGCCCAAGAAGCTATGATCCACGAGATCTAGGCCTGACTGCCCCCGATTTGCAAAAGAAGCTGCAGCTGAGTCAGTTAGCGCAAATGAAGCACCATTCTTCTGCTTCGATTCTCACTCGTTTCCTTTTCTGCGTCATTTTCGCTTGTCTTACCTGGGACTCCATCGGAGGCGGTGTAATGGCGTTATGGCTGGGATTCGTGTTAATGCATAGCCTTGCCGGAATCAAATCAACGGATGATTTTTTTGATTGCCCAGACGTTGAAAAGCAATTCAAGTTTTGGAAGAATCGTTCTTTGCAGATGGTTTTTGTTTCAGGTCTCTCCTTCGGCTTTGCAGGTTTTTACTTTATGGTACCTGGCAATACGGAAGTTCAACTCTTAGTTATTGCTCTAATCATCGGAATAACATTTGGGAGTATGTCTCTTTATGCATGCTGGCTGCCGGCTTTTTGGGCATTTTTGCCGACGATTGTCCTTCCGACGATGGTCAAGCTTGCGATGATATACAACATCTCTTATGGCGTAGCTTTCTTTTGGATTGGCCTAATTCTCTTGATTCTCTGGTATTTCTCAACTCGATTAAATGAGGTCTATTCTCTATCTTTATTTAGGAATTTTGAAAAAGAGTATCTGGTCGAGCAGTTGGTGCAGCAGCGGCAAGCCGCGGAACTAGCAAAAGAAGCCGCCGAAATGGCCATCGTTTCTAAAACCAAGTTCTTTGCCGCAGCCAATCATGACTTAAGACAGCCCCTGCAGGCAATGGGTATTTTTATTTCTATTTTAGAGGCACAGGTTCCTGCTGACAGCAAGCCTTTGGTTGATAATTTATCCCAGGCCTGCAAACAAGTTGCAACTTTAGTGGATCAAATTCTTATTCTCTCGAAGTTAGATTCTAGAAGCATCAAAATAAATCCAACCACTTTTTCTTTGGATGAAGTTTTTGAGGAGATGAAATTAGAATTTTCTTCAATTGCTGAGAGCAAGGGAATCAAGTTTATTCTGGAACCTATTCCTGTCACCGTTTGTACGGATGCTCAACTTCTTGAGAGGGTTATTCGCAATCTTCTTTCTAATTCTTTCCGTTATACAACTTCCGGAAAAGTAATGCTTCGAGCAAGACTTGCTCCTAAAGATAAACTTATTATCACGGTAGCAGATACCGGCAGCGGGATAGATAAAACCGAGAAACAAGATCTGTTTAAAGAGTATTTCAGAGGTAAATCCGGATACGAAACAAAAGAGGGCTACGGGCTTGGTCTTTCCATTGTTAAAAAGATCTGTGATTTGCTTGATTTTTCTATCTCTTATAAATCAAAGAAAGATTTCGGAACGGTGTTTCGTTTAGGAGTTCCTCTTTCAAGAGATCTGCACCAGGTTAAGTTGTTGAATAAGCCAGAGAATTCGAAATCTTTCTTCTCTTTGAAAGGCAAGAGAATTTTAATTATTGAAGATGATCCGTTGATTCGCAGAAGCGTTCAGGCTTTGTTAGAAGCGTGGGGTGCCAAAGTTAAAGTGGCAGAGTTTTATGATGCTCAGTTGGCAGCCGATTTAGTGGTATCAAATCCTTTAGATTTGATCTTAACGGACTTCAACCTCGGTCCTGGACACCTAACAGGTTTGCAGGCTACTTTGCGTATTCGCAGTGCCGTAGGGAAAAAAATTCCTGCCATTGTGATGAGTGCTACACCGAGAGAAGAAGTTATGAAGCATTACGAAGAAGAAACCGAGGGGTTAAATTTTAGTGAATACGGAACTGATCTCACTGATTTGCCGACAATTCTTCAAAAACCCGTATCTCCTAACGAAATTAATAAAGCTATTTCTAGGCTTTTGAATACAAAGCACTCTTAGTAGAAATCCTAGTCTCCTTTTTTTGTAACAGCATATATTTGAGTTATTCTTAATGCACTCTTTTAACCATAAAGAACCAATTCGACAGTCTGTTTTTTACCGAATTCAGATGGATCGAAGCACTAATCGAATAGCTCGTCGTCTTTCAAAAAAAGATAGTGAGCCGTCCGATCAATTTCCCAAGGACTTTGAAAGGATTTTTAATGAATCAGAACGGTGCGGAAAAAAACGCAGAAGTATTGAATGGATCAGAAATACTGGTCCGAGCTTTGGCTGAAGAAGGTGTTGAACACGTCTTCGGCTATCCGGGTGGGAGCGTCTTAAATATTTTTGACGCAATTTTCAAACAAGACAAATTCAGTCATATTCTAGTCAGGCACGAACAAGGCGCTGTCCATGCAGCCGATGCCTACTCACGCTCAAGTAATAAAATTGGTGTTGCTTTAGTGACCAGCGGTCCTGGGGCGACAAATGCTGTCACTGGAATTGCGACAGCCTATGCCGACAGCATCCCTCTTGTTGTTTTTACAGGACAAGTTAATACTAGCGCAATTGGACAGGACGCTTTTCAAGAGGTTGACACTATCGGTATAACCAGACCGTGTGTTAAACACAATTTTCTTGTCAAGGATGTTAGAGATCTAGCTGAGACAATAAAAAAAGCTTTTTACATTGCGAAGAGCGGACGGCCCGGTCCAGTAGTCATCGATCTACCGAAGGACATTACTGCAGCCAAGTGTGAGTATTCGTATCCTAAAGAGATTGACATTCGTTCTTATAAGCCTATTTCTAAAGGCCATTTAGGCCAGATTAAGAAAGCACTTCAACAGCTCATTAGTGCAGAAAGACCGCTTATCCATGTAGGTGGAGGCGTGATTTCTGCTAACGCCAGCGAATTACTGCAACGTTTTGCAGCTGAACTCGGAGTGCCTGTTAACTCAACCCTGATGGGGCTAGGAGCAATCAAGGCAGGCGATAAGAAATTCCTGGGTATGGTAGGTATGCATGGAACCTACGAGGCCAATATGGCAATGCAGAATTGTGATTGTCTCGTTGCTATCGGTTCTAGATTTGACGATCGTGTTGTAGGTCTACCTAGCAATTTTGCTCAGCCGGGAAGAAAAATTATCCATATCGACGTGGACCCGTCTACGATTTCAAAACGAGTAAAAGTCGATATCCCTATTGTCGGAGACGTTAAAGTTATTTTAGCCGACATGCTGAATATTCTTGACGAAATGCCGAAGCGTCCTGATGCAGAAAAAATGGCTGCTTGGCAAAATAAAATTGACGAGTGGCGCAAGATTGACTGTCTTCACTACGAAAAGAGCGATAAAGTCATAAAACCTCAAGCCGTATTAGAGAAACTACAAGAGGTTGCAGGTCCTGATTTAATTGTGGCGAGCGACGTGGGACAACATCAAATGTGGTGTGCTCAATTTTTAAATTTCTCCAAACCAAGACATTGGCTTAGTTCGGGAGGTTTAGGCACGATGGGAGTTGGCTTGCCGTATGCAATCGGAGCGTGTGTAGCTAATCCTGATAAACAGGTCGTTTGTATTACCGGTGACGGTTCTATTCAAATGAATATTCAGGAACTAGCAACTGCTAAACAATTGGGGATTAATCCAAAAATTATTATTTTGAATAATAATTACTTAGGAATGGTCCGGCAGTGGCAAGAGCTTGAATATTCCGGTCGCTACTCTCATTCTCATATGACTCCGACACCGGACTTCAAGGCTTTGGCCGAGGCTTACGGTCACGTCGGTATCATCGTTGAGCATCCGAATGATCTTGAAGGCGCTTTGAAAGATGCTTTTGGTAAATATAAAGATGATTTGGTTGTATTGGACATCCACGTTGATCCCACAGAAAATGTTTGGCCGATGGTTAAAGCTGGGAAAGGCTTAACTGAGATGCTTCTTGGCGCGGAGAAAATTTAAATGAATAGACATGTAATTTCCGTTCTTTTAGAAAATGAGCCGGGTGCTCTCTCTCGTGTCGTTGGTTTATTTTCAGCCCGAGGCTATAACATCGAGTCATTAACCGTTGCGCCTACAGAAGATCCGTCAATCTCAAGAATGACGATTATTAGCCTCGGTAATGATGAACTTATTGAGCAAATTACCAAGCATCTTAATCGTCTGATTGAGGTTATCAAAGTGGTTGACCTTACCGAAGGCGAACATACCGAAAGAGAGCTGATGCTGGTCAAAGTTCATGCTGTTGGAAAAGACCGTGAGGAAATGAAACGCCTAAGCGATATTTTTCGCGGTCGAATTATTGATGTTACAGAGAAAACTTATACCATTGAATTAACCGGAGATACAGGCAAGCTAGATGCTTTCGTAAAGGCTATTGATGCTGATAGTGTTCTGGAAATGGTAAGAACCGGTGCTTGTGGTATTAGCCGCGGCGATCGAGTGTTAAGAGTTTAATTAACGTTTCTTATAACTATTTTTTAATTAAAAGGAATTTTAAATGCAAGTTTATTACGATAAAGACGCTGATCTTTCCTTGATCAAAGGCAAGAAGGTCGCCATCATTGGCTATGGTTCTCAAGGCCATGCTCATGCTCTGAATCTTCATGATTCAGGCGTTGATGTGGTTGTCGGCGTTCGCGAGGGTGGTGCTTCATGGAAGAAGGCAGAAGCGGCTGGCTTAAAGGTTGCTTCTATTGAAGACGCAACAAAAGGTGCTGACGTTGTCATGATTCTCCTTCCCGATGAACACATTGCAGAGGTATATAAGAAGCAAATCGAGCCGAACCTCAAGGAAGGGGCTGCTTTAGCCTTCGCCCACGGCTTCAATGTACATTATGGTCAAGTCAAGCCCCGTGAGGACTTAGACGTTTGGATGGTAGCTCCTAAAGCTCCCGGTCATACTGTGCGCAGAACTTATACAGAAGGTTCCGGAGTTCCTCAGCTTATCGCAGTTTATGCTGACAAGTCCGGTAAAGCTCGCGATGTTGCTATGTCTTATGCTGCAGCTAACGGAGCAGGCAAAGCCGGTATCATTCAGACAACTTTCAAGGAAGAAACTGAAACTGACTTGTTTGGCGAACAGTGTGTTCTCTGCGGAGGCCTGGCTGAACTTATTAAGACTGGTTTTGAAACCTTGGTTGAAGCTGGTTATGCTCCTGAGATGGCTTATTTCGAATGCTGCCACGAGCTTAAGCTTATCGTTGATTTGATCTACGAAGGCGGTTTGGCAGATATGAATTATTCTATTTCTAACAATGCTGAATTTGGAGGCTATGTTACTGGTCCGAAGGTGATTACTGACGTTGCAAGAAATGCAATGAGACAGGCTTTGAAAGACATCCAAGACGGGACATATGCCAAAGAATTCCTTTTGGAAAATAAGGTTGGTGCTCCGAAACTTGGCGCTATCCGTAATCAAACTGCTGCTCACCAACTCGAGCAAGTTGGAAGCCGTCTACGCAAGATGATGCCATTTATCTCTGCTCACAAGCATATTGACCGTTCTAAGAACTAAGAATTAGTCGCTTTAACTTTTTTTCGGAAGGCTCGGTTTTAACCGGGCCTTTCAATTAGCTAAGAAGAATTTATTTTCTTTTCTTGTAGATAGCTGAACAAAGAATTCCGACAATAACAAGAAGGATGCTACCTACCACCAACCAAGACAGATTGTTTTTAATGAAAGGTATTGAGCCAAGCCAGTATCCTAAGGCAATCAAAATAGCCGTCCATGCAAAAGCACTTAATGCACTATAGATGTTAAAGAGCATAAAGTTCATGCGAGAAGAGCCGGCAACGACGGGGATGAGAGAGCGGATAAGGGGTATAAAGCGTGCAAGGGCCACCGCATTTCCGCCGTGTTCATTAAAAAAGATCTTGGCTTTCTGAAGATTAGCCTCATTAAACCACTTGCCTGACTGATGAGAAAAAAGCTTTTTTCCGAGCCAAGCGCCGAGAAAAAAGCCGGTAATGTTTCCAAACAAAGCCCCTATTGCGCTGCAAAGAATAGCCGCCCAAGGATCTAGTACGCCTGCGGCTGCCGTAGCACCGGCCACAAAAAGCAGAGAGTCTCCCGGAAGAAAAGGACCTGTGAAAAAAACGCCCGATTCTAAAAAGAAGATAAGTCCTAACACAACATACAACCAAAGACCATATGTCTGGTGCACATGAGTTAAAAACAAATCTACGTTGGTAAAAAGCTCCATGAACACACTGGCACCTTCCGATTAATCCCTTCTTAGTTAACAGTCTCTACAGAAATACTAGCGATAAGTGAAAGAAAAAGGGGTATTTCCTCGTCATTGTGGTGACAAAGCGAAAAATAAAAATCGAAGAGATTTGCGTGGGATAGGTGCTTACGTTGAAACTCGACATCATTTTCGAAGAGACAATGGAGGCACCAATCATTTAACAGAGGCTCAAAAGCGTCACCCATTTATAGAAAATATCCGAAGATTAAAGAGGGGAGAATAAGAGACGAGCGCTTAACAGAAAAGTATGCTTTTTGTATGAAGGCGCTCAAGATTTTGTTGATTCTCATGAATAAAGTGGACGGTCAAGTTAGGCTTGGAACGAGTATAGCGGACCTCGACTAATACGAATTTTTTGAGTTGAACAAAGTTAGGACAAAATAAAAATAACCAAAGCATAAGATCAGAAGAATATTGCCGGGGTACACAAACGAGAGAAGATACATTTTGATTTAAAACAGTTATTAGAATTTACCCCAAGTCTCCTCCCATGATAGAGTTACGGGTGCAGGAGAGGGTATGAATTTTCCTAATTTGAGGATAAACTTGCGCTGGGATCAAGATTGTTAGATAAATATCCCGTGGAGTAATGAGTATGAATAAAGCTTTTAAAGTTCTCTGGAATGATGCAAGAAGAACTTTTGTTGTATCTTCAGAGACTAAGATGAGTCGTGGAAAAGCGACAAAAACTTCAAAAAAAATGCTGGCAATAAGTGTTGCCAGTATGTTAGCCTTTACATTAGGGGGGGGGTAAACTAGTTGCTGCTGATTTAAACTCAGTAGATATTACAAATCAGTATCTTGGAGAAAAAGGTACAACAAAGTTTCACTCAGGAAATGCCCAGCAAGTTAACGTTCAGACAGACGGCGACGCAAGAAAGCTGCTACAGGCATTAATTAATAAGAATTTTTCAGATATTCAAACTGCACTTGGTCATGATGGCACCAAGGCAACATTAGTTGGCCTCACTGGAGGTACTAACTATTTGGACAAATCCACCCACTCAATCGTTGAGGCTGCTAGTTCAAGAGGCCCATCTAGTTTAAAAGCCATTCTGGCAAAAATTTCCCAACAATTTACTGCCGTTGAGCCTGAAGGTTCTGTTGTTCAAGAAAAAGACACATCGATAGTAATAGGTGGTAAGTCCTCAAATCCTCTTATAGTTGCGACTGTTGGAGGAGACAGGTTGGTAAATGCGAGTCTAGGTGATAATTGGGGTATATTTAAACCCACCTCAAATTTCGATAAGCCCATTGTTCGAAAAGGCAGTACCTCTATCGAGATGAATTCGGGGAACAGCTTTCTTTTGACTGGGGCGAGCTCGGCCATAAATGTTGGTAAAATTGCAACTGCCGAGTACACAAAGAAATTCTTCTTTGGAGACCTAACGGTTCAAGCGACCCCTTACGCAGAAGTCACCAATGTTAGCCTTGACGGGGACTCCTCCATTAGTTTATTAGGGTCCTCTTCATCTTTCGGGACAATTACCGGCGGTTCTGCAATAGCCTTAGGTGGGAAAGCAACATCAACTTTAACCGGTCAAACTAACTTGTTGATCAATACAGTAACGAAGGCTGAGGGTTTCGAAGGCGTAACTGTAGGAGCGTTGGGCGGCGGGCTGGCTGTTAGTGTCTTTGGCGGAATCAGCAGTTCGGAGATTGGCAAAGATACTTTTGTGGGCGCCAAATCTGGCGTGAATTTAGGAGTGCTGGGAGGAGGGCTGGCTGCTTCAGTTCAGTTTCCGAAGGAAAAGGTTGAAGGTTTAATTCCAGATTCTTACAAAGATAATATCGAACTTAATAAGGACGCCTTTCATAAAGGTGGAAGAGCAACAGCTACATCCCAAAACATTCAATTAAATTTAGCCAAGAACTCATCGAATGCTTTAGTCCTTGGCGGGGGTGTTGCTGCAGCATATCAGTATGATGACGCAACTGAACCTACGATTGCTACCGCTAAGACCGGGAACCTTATCATTTTGATTGGAGAAGAAGGAGCCGAGCCTGTTTTCCCTTCCAATGAAGATAAAAGCAAATACCTTAAAGGTCTCAAAGAAACATTAGCTAGTCTTAAAGGTTTGAACACTGAAAATGTTAAAACTAATGCAGAAGAAACTGCCAAAAAGCTAATTTCAGTGATGGCCTCCGAACCAGGAGTTAATGTCGGTGTCTTTGGTGGCGGAATGGCTCTGGCCTGGTCTCGTAATAAGGTCTACGAAGAGTCGACAGCAACAACTGCTCCTCAAGCATCGTCTAAGACACGTGATGTGACTATTGATGTGCTGAGCGGTTATACAGTTGGAATTTTTGGAGGCGGTTTTTCAGCAGCTTCTGGAGATGCCGCGGGTTCTGTTGAAGAAAAGCCCGAGGCAGAATTAGCTAAAACAGAAGTTAAGAGCCTAACAGTTAATTTCAAGGGCGGTGAGACTATTGGAGCGATGGGCGGCGGAATTGCAGTTGCTACCGGCAGCGGTGATATGAATTTCGGTAAAAGCGCCACAGCCCAGGTAGGTACTGTCAACTTGAATGTGGTAGGTGGCTCGGTAGACGGACTGATTGGTGGAGGCTATGCAGTCGATGATACGAATCCCGTGGTGAATCAGCAACCTCAGGCGGCCAAGAATGCTAGTTCGGTCGTAGATGTCGTTAACATTAATACTTCGTCAGGAAAAATCGGCCGCTTAGCGTTTGACGTGGCTTTTGGCAATAATCAGATGCCTCCATTCGAGAAAACTCGGCCCGAGTTTAGAGATTATCTCGATTCGATGACTTACGCCATGATTAACGGGAAGGCCGGCATTATCGGGGGTGGCATCGCTTCGGGTCTGCGTAATGAGGCAGAATCTCAGGGAGGAGCTCATGTCAATACCGTCAATATCACAATAGCTGGCAATACGGTAGTCGGTGTAGATAATGATAGCTACCGTGCGAATATTTATGGAGGAGGACTCGCGACCGAAGGGGCACTCTCGACAGTAGGAACTGTAAATATTCAAATTGGTGACAACTCCTCTGAAGGACCGGTAATCAACGGCGATATCTATGGTGGTGGCATTGCATTGGACGGTATGTATGACAATGCTCCTTACTACAATAACGCTCAGTCAAAAGTTGGTACCGCAAATATTGTTATCGCCGGCGGTACAGTAAATGGTGACATCTATGCCGGTGGAAGAGTCATTAGTTCTGAAAAAGATACTAATCGGAATGAGGCTTATTCAGTTGTCGAAACCGCCCATGTCACTTTACTGAGGGACGGGGTATTCAAAGGAAAGAACATCGATGCGTCTGGCGTTGCCGGTGACGCAACCCTTAGCTTGAACGCTCAGGAGTTTTGCCTCAGCAATGTTACCGTCAAAGGCTTTAACAAGGTTGAAACGTCTGGTCACGTTGATCAATTGATATTTGATTTTGGTGAAAAGTCTGAGGCTACATTCGCTGGTGTTTTCGATATCGCAGACCTAAAGGCTCAAACTCCATCTAAACTGACGATTGCGGATTCTGGAATCGTTGCCCTGACAAAAGCGCCCGCTGCTAACATTTCATTCTATGCACCTAATGGAGTCTTAGCGTTAGGCAACAAAGCCAACGCTAAATCATCCGCACAGAAGCTCTCCACCTTTAATGCTATTCCCGGTTTGTATCTGGCCGGGAACGTTGACTTAACTAACGTCAATGCAGTGATAGGAAATGCTTCAGAAGCTAACGTTGTGACCCGCGCGGCTAATGAGATATCAGGTGTAGTGATCGGCAGCAACGGCTCAGTGATGGCTGATGCCGGGGCTGATACAGAGGTGGCAGGCGGATCTATTTCCGGTGCCAAAACCAGCGGTCTGTATTTCATTAATGTTGCTGACGCAAGCAAAGGCAACAAGAAGGTTGTGTTTGGGTCAGACAGCCTTAATGGGTTTGACTTAGACAATAACATCACTGTTGACAACGTCCGTTACGAAGCAATCAACAATGACAATACGTTCACGTTTGCTCATATTAAGGATGAGTCCAAGCTTAAAGATTTGGGTTTAGATGGCTTTAATCCTTACGCCTTCGACCTTATTGAGCTCCAAAATGATGAAGCTTCGAAACATATTCAGTCACTGCTTGACCAGCAGAATCCAATGATTAACAGTAGCGCTCATCGCCACACTCAGTTGAACGCGGCCTTTAATCTAGCAGCTGCCGGCGGAGCACAGACAGCAGGTATCGAAGGAATTATGCTCGGTCTGGAACAAGTATCTAAACGTGCAGCTTTGACAAATACTTTTGTGGATGGCTGGACTAGCTTTGCAGAAATTACCGGCACTCAGATTGAGCTTGGGGGCAGTCCGAGTATGGCAGAGACAAAGACTAAACTTGGCGGTTTGGCAGCCGGCGGTGAGTACACAGCAAACGACTGGACATTTGGCGGTCTTCTGAATCTTGGCACTGGTAATGTCAAAGGTCGCGGTAAAAACGCCGGAGTTAAAAACGATGTTGATTTCTACGGCTTGCAAGCTTATGCGGCGAAACGTCTCGGTATGTTCAATCTTGTGGGTCAAGCCGGTTGGATGATGTCCAAGAATGATGTGAAACACTACATGGGAGATTCAGCCAAGATGGACGTTAATGTCTTCACAGTAGGAGGCCGAGGTGAAATGGGGCTCCCTGTGTCCGACAATGTAACTATCATTCCTTATGTTGGCATGAACTACTTACGTGTTCACACAGACAGTTATACAACGAAGAAAGGCTTCAAGGTTGATAAGGTTAGCCAAAATCTTGGAAATCTTCCAATTGGTGTTGCAGTAAAAGGCAATATCGCAACAACATCTGGCTGGCAAGTTAAGCCCGTTGCTGATGTTGCTTACGTTCGCACCTTCGGGGACACCAACGTTAAGACGGATACTGGTGTAGGAGCAGCTAGGATGGCAACTAACTTGGATGTTTGGTCTAAGAACGTCGGCCGAGGTCGTGTAGGTCTGGAAGTATCCAAAGACAACTTGAGTGTCGGCTTATCCTTTGGTGGCGCAAGAGGAAACGATAACTACAAGGAAGTTTTCGGCAGAGTCGGCGTCAAATACACATTCTAAAGGTAAGCATCATATAAGCCACCGTCTTTGGTGTTTTGTCAGGCGTTAAAAGCTCTCTTTCCAGTGATAGTCACTGGAGAGAGAGTGAAATTAATAGCATTATTGGCCTAGCAGGAATTACGTCAGAATATACATTCTCACAGAACAAAGGTACCGCCTAAGCAAAAACCTCTCTCCTTCAAAATAGAGAGCGTAGTGCTGTCCGCCTGTCCCGCCAATAGCTTGAAACGTACTCACAAGGATGCTCTGGACGCATTTTGGAGGTATCTGCAGTCGGAGATCTTTTAATCAGACAAAGAATTTTTTCTCATTTGACAAATGAGGACCACCACTGGTCCTACTCTTCTAAATAGATGGGCAGTGAGTATCGGATTTAGCTACGCCCTATGAAATTCTTTATTGATTAAATATGAAAAAGTTTATTCCGACAAATTGTTGTGTTTGTGGTATTTAGACCAAAAAATTTTGATTTATCTCAGCTTTTCTATATTGGTCAGAGCTTGGAATCTTGCGATTTCAAGCTCAATTTTTATGAAGGATGCTCACCGATTGAAGTTACTATTGAAGTGCGGTGTATCTAATAATGCGGAATATCTTTGTCTAGGGAACTCCTTCCATTGTGTCTAACCGGAGCTCCAAGCCTCGTAGATGACAAAACAGAGAAGGCCGAATTCAACTTTTAGTTACTCACTTGTAAAGTGAAGTCTGTGGGAAGGAAGGCCGTATGAAAAGAATCCCAAAACAAAAAGGACCGTTTCGGTAGGTCCTCTTAGAATTTGCAGAAGTTATTGAAGGTTTTGCACTTGTTCGCGCATTTGTTCAATGACAACTTTCAATTTAACGGCGGTATCAGTCATTTCAATAGCGCTTGCTTTACTTGCCAAAGTATTTGCTTCCCTATTTAGTTCCTGAATAATAAAGTCCAATTTACGGCCCAAAGAACCTCCTTCTTTAACGGCTGCTCTAATTTTGAAAACATGAGTCAGCAGTCTGTCCATTTCTTCAGCAACATCAATCTTTGTGGCAAATAATGTAACCTCCATCCGGATCCGATCGTTGATCTCCTCGGGAGAGAGCGCGCTCTTATTGCTGAGCTCGTCCGTCAAAGCTTCCGCAAGGCGAACCTGAAGTTTGTCTTTTAGAGCGTCGATTATGGCAGGAACTTTTGGTTGAAGAGTTTTGACGAGCTCTTCAATTTCATCGCACTGCCGCAGCATAATTTCTGCAAGCTTTTGTCCCTCTTCATGACGTGAAGTATTAAATCGGTCGATACATTCTTGCAGTCCGGTAAGAACCACTTGCTCAACTTTCGAATTAACGTCTGTCTGATCATTAAAAATTCCCGGAATTTTCAAAATCTCTCCGATTGTCATGTCTTTTGCTTTGACAATCTTCTTGATCTTTCGAGAAAGAGCGTTGAGCTTCTTAAGAGCATCCAAGTTGATGGAGTCAAGGTCCTGGAAAGGGCATGTTCGATTGGAAATATAGATTTTGCATTCGACTTTTCCTCTTTTAATGTCAGCACAGTCGCTAACCAGCTTCCTAACCTTAGGTTCCAACGAGCGGAGATTGTCGGTAGCAGCGTTGTAATAGAAGTCTAAAAATCTTGAATTTACTGCTCTTAATTCGATTTGAAGAGATCCTATTTCGCTTTCAACCGTAACTGAACCGAACCCGGTCATGCTGTAGATGTTGCTGCTCATTTTTATGTCCTTGAATCTTTTAAAATTGCTGTATTTTAATGCGAACAGCGCATTACTCAAAAAACTGACATTATCGGAGTTAAAGATGGAAGGTGTTGTTAGACCGAGCGGCCGAGCTGCCGAGCAAATCAGAAAAGTCAAGATAACAAAGAACTTCACCTGCTATGCCGAAGGTTCTGTTCTAATCGAAATGGGCAATACAAAGGTGATTTGTACAGCTTCCGTAGAAAATAAAGTCCCTGGATGGATGAAAGAAGAAAATAGAGGTTGGGTGACAGCCGAGTATGGAATGCTTCCGCGTGCTACAGGGACAAGAACTGATAGAGAAGCCGTAAAAGGAAAGCAAAGCGGCAGAACTCAAGAAATTCAGCGTCTGATTGGACGTTCCCTTCGCGCAGTGGTGGACATGGAAATTCTGGGGCCGAGGACAATCAAAATAGATTGTGATGTTATTCAAGCTGACGGGGGAACTAGATGCGCTTCGATTACAGGCGCTTACGTCGCATTGAAAGATGCCGTGGAAAAACTCATAAAAGACGGCTCTCTGCTCCAAGATCCTTTAAAATCTCAAGTTGCAGCTATTTCGGTGGGAGTTTATAACGGTTTGCCGGTTTGTGATCTAGATTATGAAGAAGATCATCTGTGTGATACTGATATGAACGTGGTAATGACAAGTGAGAATAAATTTGTTGAAGTTCAAGGAACTGCCGAAGGAGATCCTTTTGACGAAGAAACTCTTAACTGTTTAATCAAACTGGCAAAGAATGGAATATCAGAACTCATGAGAATCCAAAATCAGGAATAAACATGCTCAATAAGATTGTCTTAGCAAGTAATAATAAGAAAAAGATGAAGGAAATGCAGGAGCTTCTTTCTCCTCTAGGAATAGAAGTGGTTTCTCAGGGAAGTTTGAATATTCCTGCTGCAGAAGAACCTTTCTTTACTTTTGTTGAGAACTCCTTGGCCAAGGCACGGCATGCTTCCAAGGAATCCGGGCTGCCCGCAATAGCAGACGACTCCGGGATCTGTGTCGATGCTTTGAACGGTAAGCCAGGTGTGTTTAGTGCTCGGTTCTCTGGAGAAGATGCTGACGATGAAAAAAATAATCAGAAGCTTCTCCGTCTCATGAAGAACGAAAACAATAAAAAAGCTCATTATATTTGCGTTCTTACCGCCGTCAAAAATGCAGAGGATCAAGAACCTCTTATCGCTGTCGGCAGATGGGATGGAGAGGTAAGTCAAGAGAGAAGGGGGGAGGGAGGTTTTGGTTACGATCCATACTTTTTCATTCCAGCTCTCGGGAAACATGCTGCAGAACTGAGTTCAGAAGAGAAAAATTCGATTAGTCATAGGGGAAAAGCAATGCAGCTTATGAAGGAACTCATAATTAGCTGCTGGAAATAAACATGGTTCCAATGTCCCTCTATTTGCACTGGCCTTGGTGCGTGCATAAATGTCCCTACTGCGACTTTAATTCTCACCAATACTCAGGCGCGAAAGGTCTAGAAGCAGAATATGTCAAGAATCTTCTCCTTAGTGCGGAAAGACTTGCATTCAGGATTGGTCAAAGACAGATTACAACCATTTATCTAGGAGGGGGCACCCCTTCTCTGCTATCTCCATCCTCAATTGCGCGCATTTTAGAGGGACTTCATCATTATTTTGACATTCGAGCAGATGCAGAAATTTCTATGGAGGCAAACCCTGGAACTTTTGAATATAAAAATTTCGCTGGGTATAGATCGGCTGGAGTAAATCGCCTGTCCTTAGGAATTCAAAGTTTCGAAGATAAAAAATTAAAAATTTTGGGAAGAATTCATTCAGGAGAGGAAGCTAAATTTGCGGCAGCAGCCGCTGCAGATATCTTTGATAATTTTAATCTGGACCTTATGTTTGCCTTGCCTGGACAGACATTTGAAGAGTTAGAAAAGGACATCGAGAACGCTCTAAGCTTTTGCAGCCCTCATCTTTCCTACTACCAGCTGACCATTGAGCCTAACACTTACTTTGGCAAATATGAGCCGGCTGATTTGCCGGATGATGATGTAAGAGCCGATATGAGTGATTTAGTAGCTGAGTCTTTGACGCAAAATGGTCTGGAACATTATGAAATTTCGGGCTATGCGAAACCGGGATTTCGTTGCTTGCACAACTTAAATTATTGGCGGTACGGAGATTATTTGGGAATCGGCCCCGGAGCTCACGGAAAAATAACTCAAGGGACTCAGATTTATCGAACTGTAAGCGCCATGAGCCCTGTTTTATGGAGCCAAAAGGTTGCTGAAGGAGGTACGGGGCTCGTTAAAGATCAAGTGGTTGATAAAGAAGAGGTTCCTTTCGAGTTTATGCTTAATATTCTCCGGCTGAAAGACGGAGTCGAAAAAGGACTATGGGAAGAGAGAACCTTTCAATCTTTTGAACAGATTAAGCCTCAAGTTGAAAAGCTGCAGAACGAAGGAATGTTAGCTTCAGACCCACATGTCATAAAAACCACAGAAAAAGGCTGGAACTTTTTAAATTACGTTCAAGAAGAGTTTTTATGCACTAAATAGGAGCAAATGCACTAGAATGGTGCTTTCTGCACGAAGAAGATTGGACTGTATTTTTACTGGGATATTCATGCACCTTCTTGAAGATCTGTAGTAAGTGTAATTACTGAAAACTTGGCACGGTTTTTGCATATAGTTGATTAACTTCTTAAATATATACTCTTTTCGGTTAGGAGAAATAAATGGCTAAAACAGCAGACGATGTAATGGACATGATCAAAGACGAGAAGGTTGCATTCGTCGATCTTCGTTTTTGTGACTTTATGGGCAAAGAACAGCATGTTTCTGTTCCGGTCTCAGCCTTCGACGAGGATAAGTTCGAAGAAGGCCACGCTTTCGATGGTTCATCCATCCGCGGGTGGAAAGGTATTGAAGCCAGCGATATGCTTTTGATGCCGGATCCCGATAGCGCAAGAATGGATCCATTTACACAAGAACCGACTCTAATCCTGACTTGTGATGTGGTCGATCCTGCTAATGGCAAAGGTTATGAGCGTGATCCGCGTTCTGTCGCAAAACGTGCCGAGGCTTATCTCAAGAGCACGGGTATTGGTGACACAGCTTTCTTTGGACCGGAACCGGAATTCTTTATTTTTGACGGTGTTTCTTGGGAAACCAAGATGAATAAGTCTTTCTTCAAAGTCTCCTCAGAATGCGGTCATTGGTCTAACAAGAAAGATATGAACGGAAGAAATTCTGGCTTCCGTCCTGCAGTTAAAGGAGGTTACTTTCCTGTGGCTCCTACAGATAACCTCAACGATGTTCGTGCTGCAATGTGCATTTCCCTTGAGGAACAAGGTGTTCCGGTTGAAGTCCATCACCATGAAGTTGGAGGTGCCGGTCAGTGTGAAATTGGTACTAAGTTCAGTACATTGGTAAAGCGTGCAGACTGGACGCAGATTATCAAATACACAGTTTGGAATGTGGCTCTAGCCTATGGCAGAACTGCTACATTTATGCCGAAGCCGTTAGTTGGTGATAACGGTTCGGGAATGCATGTGCACCAGTCTATTTGGAAAGACGGTAAAAACTTGTTCGCGGGAAATGGTTATGCCGGCTTGTCTGAACTGGCTCTTTATTACATCGGAGGTGTAATAAAGCACGCCAGAGCTTTGAATGCAATTACTAATCCGACAACAAACAGCTATCGTCGTTTAGTCCCAGGGTTCGAAGCCCCTGTTAAATTAGCTTATTCTGCACGCAATCGTTCCGCATCCTTGCGTATTCCGTATGTCGCCAGCGACAAAGCCCGACGTGTTGAAGTCCGCTTCCCGGATCCAATGGCAAATCCGTATCTTTGCTTTGCGGCTTTATTGATGGCAGGTATCGACGGCATTCAGAATAAGATTCACCCGGGTGAAGCTGCTGATAAGAATCTCTATGATCTGCCGCCGGAAGAAAACGCTAAGATTCCAACCGTTTGTTCCTCTTTAGGACAGGCTCTCGACTGTCTTGCCGCAGATCATGATTTCTTGACGGCAGGCGGCGTATTCTCTGAAGATATGATTCAGGCTTATATCGACGTTAAACGTCATGATGTAGAAAGAGTCATGCTCGCCGTAACACCTGAAGAATACGACATGTATTACGCCCAATAAGAAGAGTCTTGAAATAGAAAAAAGGGCATCCGTTATTTGTGATGCCCTTTTTTAACGCGGGTGATGTTCCATGAAGCTAGACATCAACAAAATCGATGGCCTTAACCTTCTTTCCACGAGTGTGCTTATAGTTGACCTGAATGGTCTGATAGAACATGTAAATGCTGCATGCGAAGCTTTGCTGGGCCGTTCAAATAAGATCTTAAAAGGCTTGCCAGTGTCTTCTTTCCTTTCAAAAGCGAAGGAGTGGATAGGAAGTTATAAAAAATCTTCTTCTACACTGTTTTCTGTTCGGTCTGAACTTACTGAATTAGTTATCCTTCCCGGTTCGCTGGTACAGGTTTATGCATCTGTTCATCCTCTGCAGGACGCAAGAGATATGCTCATCATAGAATTGCAGCCGGCTAAGAACTCTCTTTTAATAAATCACAATAAGCACATGAATGACTTGTCCGAAAATACAAGGCGTTTGTTGCGGAATCTTGCGCATGAAATTAAAAACCCTCTGGGAGGTATCCGCGGTGCGGCTCAGCTTCTAGAGTTTGATCTTAAGGATGAAGAGCAAAAAGAATACACAAGGGTTGTGATAAGCGAAGCCGATCGACTTCAGAGTTTGGTTGATAAACTCCTAGCCCCGTACCGCCAGCCCTATAAGCCTTTCAAAACAAATATCCATGAAATATTGGAGAAAGTTAGACTTCTGATTGAATCTGAGTTCTCCTCCGGTCTGACCATAGTCCGTGACTATGATATAAGCGTGCCGGAAATTGAGGGGGACAGGGGCCAGCTAACCCAAATTTTCTTGAATTTATTGCGTAATGCAGTTGAGGCTCTTTCCGATCAGATTAAAGAAAATAGCGCGCAGCTGACGATTTCAACGCGTGTAGTTCATCATGTTGTGATCGGTTCCGTACGCCATAAAACCGCATTGAACGTTCACGTAGTAGATAACGGTCCCGGTATTCCGGCGGAACTGCAAGAGAGCATCTTCTTCCCTTTAGTGACAAGTAAAGCGGGAGGCACGGGTCTAGGGCTGTCCTTAGTGCACTCCTTTGTTGAGCAACATAAGGGATCTATCGAAGTTTACAGTAGGAAAGGGAAAACAGACTTTAGTCTTCTGTTCCCTCTGGAATTATGAAAAAAGTTTGGATTGTCGATGACGACCGGTCAATTCGTTGGGTTTTAGAGAAAGCTCTTCAAAAAGCGGAAATTCCGGTACAGACCTATCAAAATGCGGATGAAGTTTTGAATGCGTTAAAAACCGAAACTCCTTCTGTTCTTGTTAGTGACATACGGATGCCAAATCAAAGCGGCTTGGAACTTCTCGCTGAGATTAAAAAGAATAGAACTTGGAACTTTCCGGTGATTATCATGACAGCGTTCTCAGATTTAGACAGTGCTGTTTCCAGCTATCAAGGAGGCGCTTTTGAATATCTCCCCAAACCTTTTGATATTGGTAAGGCTATTGAACTGATAGAGCGTGCTATTGCGGAGTCAACGAGCGAAGAACAGGCCTCTGAACAGTTGCCGGTGGAGGCGGAGATAATCGGACAAGCTCCGGCGATGCAGGAAGTTTTCCGTGCAATTGGAAAATTGTCTCAGAGCAATGTGACAGTCTTGTTAACCGGTGAATCTGGTTCAGGAAAAGAAGTAGTTGCACGTGCACTGCACCATCATAGTCCTCGAGCAAAATCCAGTTTCATTGCTTTAAACATGGCGGCTATTCCTCGTGAATTAATGGAAAGTGAACTGTTTGGCCATGAAAGAGGGGCCTTTACCGGCGCTAACAATATCCGGCATGGAAGATTCGAACAGGCCGAGGGAGGCACGCTGTTTTTAGATGAAATCGGTGACATGCCGCTGGAACTACAGACAAGACTTTTGAGAGTTCTTTCTGACGGTTATTTTTATCGCGTTGGCGGCCATCAGCCAATTAAAGCGAATGTTCGAGTCATTGCGGCTACTCATCAAAATTTAGAAAAGATGGTAAAAGAAGGAAACTTCCGAGAGGATCTGTTTCACAGGCTAAATGTGATTCGTTTGCGCTTGCCTCCTCTTCGAGAGAGAAAAGAAGATATTCCTTTGTTAGTCCCTTACTTCTTATCTAAATCTGCAAGTCAACTCAACGTTGAAACTAAAGGCATTAGTAAAGAAGCCTTGGACATTTTGGCCAGATCAGATTTTCCAGGAAATGTTCGTCAATTAGAAAATGTTTGCAATTGGCTGACAGTAATGGCGCCTGCTCAAATCATCACTTCCGCTGATTTGCCTGAAGACTTTAAAGAGGAAAAGGCTGCCGTGCCTGATACTCTGTCAGAAGCAAAAAAAGAAAAAACAGCTCTAGGTTCGGAGTGTTCTTTAACGGTAAGAGATCTGGATTGGACAGAGAGTCTCAAAATGGTAGTAAGTGAAGGCCTTGAGAATAGTACTCCCAACTTAATGAAGCAGCTGACAGAAACTTTTGAAAAAACCGTGCTCATAACTGCTTTGGCTGAAACCAAAGGGAAGAAGGTCGAAGCAGCTTTAAAGTTGGGAATAGGCAGAAACACAATGACAAGAAAAATTCAAGAGTACAACTTAGAATAAAAGACCCTCACCCAAATTTGATGTCAGGCAATGGAAATAAAAGAAGTCGAACAAGAGCTAAGAAAAAACGGTGCGCTTCAGGTACATATAGATAATTTTTGGCGTCAGTGGATTCTGAGAAGATTTCCAACAGCTCGGACTCCAAGAATTCCAGTATCTGCTCGTCCTTGCGCTGAGAAGTTCAAAGAAGTTCTCGGGAAATTAGCGGAGGTGGTGGAGGAACGTCCGACGGCCGAAGATGGCACTCGTTTGGTTTTGAAGCTTCAAGATGGACAACTCATTGAGTGTGTAATACTTCCTCGTGGAGGTGTTTGCGTGTCAACCCAGGTAGGCTGTGCCGTAGGTTGTGTTTTTTGTATGACGGGAAGATCGGGCCTAATTAGACAATTAACTGATTTAGAAATCTTAGCTCAAGTGGAAATTGCCAAAAGATATCAGTCGGTGAAGAAAGTTGTTTTTATGGGAATGGGAGAACCCTCTCACAATCTGAAGCAAGTCTTGTCTGCGATTAACTTTTTGGCTAACTACTCCGGAATATCTTATAAAAACCTGGTGTTGTCGACTGTTGGCGACAGAAGACTTTTTGATGCCATAGCGACGGCACGGGTAAAACCGGCTTTAGCTTTGTCTTTGCATTCCACGTTTGATGATAAAAGAAAGACACTTATGCCAAATATTAGACCAATGCCAGTCAAAGAAATAATGTCTTTCGCATCTGAATATGCAAAAATCGGAGGGTACCCGGTTCAATTTCAATGGACCTTGATAGAGGGAGTTAATGATAACGAAGCAGAAGTTGAGAACATCATTGCTTTATGGAAAAACCAAAAAGCTATTCTCAACATGATTCCCGTCAACAAAATTTCTGATAGCCCCTATAAAAGACCGTCAGAAGAAGCTATGTTGTCTATTTCCGAACGCCTGAAAAAAGGTCACGTTTTACTGAAATACCGTCATTCCGCCGCTCAGGAAGTTGAGGGAGGTTGCGGACAACTAAGGGCAAGAAAATTGCAAGACGAATAAAAAAATGCCGGAGAGACCGGCATTGGTAAATAATTAAATTTCTAAAGTCAGAGTTACCGGTGCATGATCGCTGGGTCTTTCAAGACCTCTGAAGTTTTTATTGACTACTACTGAACGGTTGAATTTTTTCAGAGACTCTGAAATGAGAATATGGTCTATTCTCAACCCAAGATTTCTCTGAAAGGCCTTCATTCGATAATCCCACCAAGAATAAATCTTCTCTGGCTGCTCGTGTTGGCGGAAACTGTCGGATAAACCTAAATTCAAAAGATTTTTAAATTTATCTCGGACTTCAGGAACACATAGAACAGTGTCTTTCCAGTCTTCTGGATGTTTTGCATCGATGTCTTCCGGAGCTATATTAAAGTCACCTAATAAAATCAAGTTCGGATATTTTTTCAGTTCCTCCTCCAACCATGCAGTAAGCGAGTCAAGCCACGCTAACTTATAAGGAAATTTTTCACTTTCAGTGGACTCTCCGTTGGGAAAATAGCCGTTAACAATACGTAAAGGCATTCCCTCTAAGGACAGTGTCAATGCCAGAAGACGGCTCTGTGCATCGTTAAAATTCGGTAGATTTTTAACGATGTCGAAGCATTCTGGAAAGAGGCTTTTTTTCATTAATGTTGCGACACCGTTGTAGGTTTTTTGACCAAATGTTTCAGTGTTGTAGCCTCTCTCATCAAATGCTTCGAAATCTACTTCTTCTGTAGGTTGTTTCAATTCTTGAAGGCAAAGAATATCGGGTGACTCTTCTTGTAAGAATTGCAATACATGAGGTTTTCTTACTTTTAAAGAGTTGACATTCCAAGTAGTAATTTTGCAGTTCATTATTCCTCCAAAAGGCCGTAGGAGCGGAGCAGCGCGTCCACAGAGGGCTCTCTTCCGCGGAAAGCTTTGAAGCTTTCTTTAGCAGAGCGCGAACCCCCGACTGCAAGCACTTCTGCTTTCCATTTCTTGCCGATTTCCGGATTAAAAATCCCCTTTTCTTCAAACAGCGAAAACGCATCTGCAGACAGAACTTCAGCCCATTTATAGCTGTAATAACCGGCTGCGTAACCTCCGGCAAATATGTGGGAGAAGGAATTAGCAAATCGATTGTATTTTGGTGGGAAAACTACAGCTACTTCTTTTCTAACGGAATCCAAAAGGTTTTGGACGGTGCACACTTTCGGATCGAAGTCGTAGTGGAGAAGCATATCAAACAAAGCAAATTCTATTTGACGGACATTTGACATCCCGGCTTGAAAATTTTTGGCTGCCACAATTTTGTCAAACAATTCCTTTGGCATCGGCCTACCGGTATCTACATGAGAGGTAATAGATTGGATAACTTCCCAGTTCCAAACAAAGTTCTCCATGAATTGGCTGGGCATTTCAACAGCGTCCCATTCCACATCGGCAATGCCGGAAACGGATAAGTCTGTCTGCTCGGTGAGCATGTGATGAAGTCCATGGCCAAATTCATGAAATAAAGTTTCAACATCATTAAGCGTCAGAAGGGCGGGTTTGTCTCCAACCGGGGCTGAGAAATTGCAAACTAGGTAGGCAATTGGAGTTTGAAGGCGACCGTCAACCACTCTTCGCGCGCGTTGGTCATTCATCCATGCTCCTCCTCGCTTTCCTTGGCGGGCATACAGATCAGCGTAGAAGGAGGCAATTTCTTTTCCTGCCTGGTCTTTAATTACAAAATACTTTACCTCAGGAGACCAAACCGGCGCTTTCTGTTCTTCAACATGAATATTGAACAGTTTTTCGACGAGAGCGAATAGGCCTTTAAAGACAGTTGGCTCAGTAAAGTATTGCTTGACTTCTTGCTCGCTGTACGAGTATTTCTTTTCTCTTAATCGCTCGCTAGCAAAAGTCAGATCCCAGGCCTGAGGCTCTGAAATCTTTAAGTCCTCTTTAGCGAATCTAAGGAGTTCGTCCATATCTCTTCTTGCAGACGGTTTGGCTTTGGCCGCCAGTTCTTTTAAAAACTTGATGACCTCCTCAGGAGAATCCGCCATCTTCATTACTAATGAGACTTCTGCGTAGTTTTTGTAGCCTAGCAAAGCAGCTTCATTGGCCCTTAGTTCAAGTAGTCTTTCGATAATGGGAGCATTATCCTTGCCCGCTGGGCTGAATTCAGAAGCACGGGTACTGTAGGCATGGTAGATCTGTTCCCGAAGATCCCGATCAATGGCGTACTGCATAATCGGAAGATAATTCGGCATATGCAGCGTTATCTTATAGCCGGTTTTATGGTCGCTTTCTGCTTGTTGTTTGAATAAGGCTTTCTCCGACTCCGGTATACCATCTAGTTGTTTTGTATCCAGCGGAAGATACAAGGAAAAATCATTGGTGCAGTCGAGAAGATTTTCTGAGAACTTCTGAGAAAGTTGAGAACTTTCTTCGTTGATAGCACTTAATTTTTCTTTATCTTTTTTAGACAGTTCTGCGCCGGAAAGTACAAATCCAGTAATTTGTCGCTCGAGAATCCTCTGTCTTGTTTTATTTAATTTTTTCCCTGCTTCTGAATCTCTTAGCTCTTTGTATTTTGCGTATAACTTTTCATTTTGTCCGAGCCAACTGTAAAGTTCGGAAATTGCAGGCAAGAGATCGTTTACGATCTTTCGAAGCTGGGGAGTATCTTTCACACTATTTAAGTGGGAGAGGATAGTCCAGCCAAAATTTAAATTCTCTTCAGCGTTGTCAAGTTTATCAATGGTAGAAGCCCAGGAAGGAGCATCTTTGGAAGAGGTTATTTCATTTGTTGTAGCTTTAACCTTTTCGATTAAATCGAGAATCCCCGGTTGAAAAGAAGCTTCATCTAGTTCACCGAAAGGAATAAGTTTGTCTTTATTCTTGACAATATTTAAAAGAGAATGAAGTGAGTTTGTCATTAATTATCCTTTTTTTGGGAATGCTTTTCGGCTGCAATCAATGTGTTTTCCATAAGCATCGTGATAGTCATAGGACCTACGCCTCCTGGGACTGGTGTAAGAACACCGGCCACTTCCTTGACTTTTGCAAAGTCAACATCGCCGCATAGTTTCCCTTCTGAATTTCGATTGATACCGACATCAATCACAACGGCTCCGGGCTTAACCATTTCCTTTTTCAGAAAAAGCGGACGTCCCACAGCAGCCACAATTATGTCGGCTTGCAGAGCCAGCTCCTTAAGGTTACGTGTTTTGCTATGAGCAAGGATGACGGTTGCGTTCTTTTCGAGCAGGAGCTGAGCCATCGGCTTGCCAACGATGTTGCTGCGGCCGAGGACAAGAGCCAGTTTTCCTTCTAATTTAACATTTGCCGATTCCAGCATTTTAATGACACCATGTGGTGTGCAAGGTTTAAAGCAAGGTAATCCGCAAGATAATGCCCCAATGTTATGGAGATGAAACCCATCTACATCTTTTTCCACGTCAATCGTTTCAATGATTTTTTGTTCAGAAATATGCTTGGGAAGGGGCAGCTGCACCAATATTCCATCTACTGATTCATCCTGGTTCAAAGAATGGATTAACTCAATTGCCTCTTTTTCTGAACAGGCAGCTGGCAATTGATACAGGAGAGATTTAATTCCCGATTCTTCACATGATTTAACTTTATTTCGAACATAAACTTGACTTGCCGGATCTTCTCCGATAAGGATGACAGCCAAGCAAGGTTGACGGAATTTTTTTGTTAAATAGGCGGCTTTGTCTTTAATGCCTTGTCTGATTTGCTGAGATAACTCTTTTCCGTTAATTATTTGTGCACTCATCTAAAACTCCTATTGTGGCAGTAGGAGTCTAAAATAAAAAAAGAGAAGGCCAAAGCCTTCTCGTAATATAATCTTTTCAAAGATTTAACTTATTGAGCTGTCCTTCAGAGGAGCCTTATTGGCATTAAGGACGACTCTCATAAGGTCTGCTACAGTTCCTGAATTTGTTTTATCCATAATTGAGGCTCTGTGTGCTTCCACAGTCTTAATCGAAATTCCTAGATCAGAAGCAATCTGTTTGTTTAAGCGGCCGCTTACTATTCTTTCCAAAACATGTTGCTCGCGTGGAGTCAGTTTGCTTAAGAGTGCATCGTTGAGAGAGCGACGCTCGGCTCTGATGCGCCTTTGTCTAGCTTCCTGAAGCATTCTTTCAACTTGAGAGCGCAAGGCGGCCTGATCAAATGGTTTTTCAATAAAGTCAACTGCACCTTTCTTTAAGGTGGAGACCGCCATAGAAACATCTCCGTGTCCGGATATGAAGATAATAGGAATGTCACATTTACGGGCAATTAAATGCTCTTGAACCTCAAGTCCGCTCATGCCCGGCATTCTCACATCCAATACGAGCACTGCAATAGCATTCGGGTCGAATTTAGCAAGGAACATTTCCCCGCTGTCAAAAAGTTCAACGCGGTAGCTAGATGCTTCTAGCAACCACTTCAGAGAATCTCTCACAGCTTCGTCATCCTCAACTATATAGACGACACCTAAAGTCTCAGGATTGTCTTGAGTGTAGTTTTTCGAGGTCATCTGAATCATCTGTACGCCTTCCAGAAATTATTCTCAATAATGTTATAAGAAGATTTTCAAGTCTTAGGTTGCCTGCTCATTAAAGGGCGCTAGCCTATATGAGCTACCCTAATTATATACTTTTTATAAATACCCCGCGGGTATTACCCCTGGGATACGATAGATAATTACTAAAAATCCTTAAATAGATAAGTAATAATAAGTAGTTTTCAGTACGAAATATTAATTAGTTGCAACAATTTTCAATTCAAAGGAGAAAATAGTACCTCCTCCGGGGTTGTCTTTAACCTCGAGTCTTGTGTTATGTGCTTCAGCTATTGTTTGGCAAGTACTTAAACCTAGTCCAAGGCCGTTCTTTTTTGTAGAGAAAAATGGGGTGAAAAGACTTGCCTTCATGGTTTCATTAATCCCTGGTCCGTGATCTTCCACGGCAATCACCACATGATCTTCTTCCTTGGTCACTCGAACTGTAATTTCCAAATTTTGGCTCTTCGCTTCAGTGCACGCATCTGCAGCATTACGGATTAGGTTAAGCAAGATCTGCACGACCTGTACCGGATCGCACATAACTGTTGGAAGGGTCTTAGGAACTTCGTAATTGAGCCGCACTCCGTTGTATTTCTTTTCAATAAGCTTGCCTAATTCAATAGTGTCGTTCAACACGCTGCCGAGAAGAACAGGTTCAAGGCTCGTTGAACGTCTCTTCGCAAAGGATCGGATGTTTTTAATGATTTTATCTATACGGGTGGCCTGGGCCGCTACTTTTTGAAATACCTCAATAACCTGTTTCTTGTTGACTTCAGAAGCATTTCCCATAACTTCAATAGCTGTGCTGGTGTAAGCAACAATAGCGGTTAAGGGTTGGTTGATTTCGTGAGTAATAGTGGATGCCATCTCTCCAAGGGTGATTAACCGGGAAGAAATCTCCATTTTATTAGTCTGTTCTTCCAAAGTCTTTTCACTGATTTTTTTATCAGTGATGTCTTGGGCAGTTTGCAATGTTACGTGAGATCCACCCGGAAGGGTGATTCGGCTTTCGGATACATTAAACCATTTCTCCATTGACGGAACCCAAATATCTCCTGTTCTTTTACCTTCGGCATCAAATGGTTCATGGAAAGATCGTGAGATATCTTGATGACCCTGCACTGTCGAGCCGAGTGTCTCAACATAAAGATCATTGCGCATCCCAAGGATGTTCCCTGATGGTTTGTGGGTGACGACGGAAATGCATGAGTTCACTGAGTTAAGCAGTTTTTCGTAGGAAGCAATAGCATCGTTGATCAACGTCTGCGAATTGAAGTCGTTAGTATTGTCTCGGATTAAATAAATCCAGCCCGATTGTTCTCCATCTTGAGAGTAAAAGGGGGAAGCCAAAAGCATGCCTTTTATTTTCTGAGAATTTTTTTTCCGTATAGTTATATCGAAACGGTACGGTAATTCAGAGCTTTTAAGTTCTTTAGTAGAAAGAATTGTCGAAGGCAGCGGAGTCGTGTCACCCCAAAATGGATAAGGACTTTCCTTTCCGAGAAGTTCATTTTCAGAGTAGCCGCAAAGGTTGCAAAGCGACTGATTCAAATAAATGATAGTCGAATTCATATCTGTGATGAGAATTCCCATCAGCATTGAAGACTCAATTGATCTTCGCAACTCAACTTCTTTTGTTGCAGCATCTAATGCGTTCTGGTTTTGTACCATCTTTTTATATAAGAAAAAGAGTAACAAAAGAAGGAATAACATGAGGCTGCCTAACCAGAATAAAAGCGGACTTGCAAAGATAAGAGGACTCTCAACTAAGTTGCATCCATAAAGTTGAATGGAGGAAGGCAGGGGGTCTGCAGAACGAATATATGACGGAATAGTGAAATCATCGGGAGGATTGTATAAGGCTTTTCCCGTGATGAGCTCGGTACCATGCATTAAACTGAATTCGTAATCAGAACGAAGAATATTGGGTACGGATTCTTCAAGAAGTCTAAACAGTGAGACTCGAGCCAAAAATGCGTAATCTTTTCCATTGAGGGTAAAAGGATAGACAATAACTATGTTAGGAGAAGTCGAATCTCCAGGGATCTCCCAATAAGAGCTATAAACAACGCGCTTAGTAGCAAAGGCATCCCGAATACTGTCTCTGACTACCGTCGGGTAATCTAAGTAATTGTATTGTCTATAAGTTTGATTCCTGATTCGTGGACTGACAATGGAATGCACACCTTTTCCATTAGCTTCTACTAATCTTAAGAGAACAATTTCGGGATTCTGGAGTAAAAATTCTCGCCCATATTTGTCAAACACTTCTTCACTCATACCCTCCTGCTCTAATTTTTCAATGACCCTAGCCATTGTGGAACTTGTGGAAGTCAATCTGAGTTCTATGTTGTCTGCCACTTGAGCAGTACTTTTCATAATGTTCGTTCTTAAGATGGTCTCGTTATTTGTTCGAACATTAATATACAAAGCTGCAAAAATAACAATGAGTAGGACGGCTATCGCCCAAATAAAAGGGGTTATTCCAGTAGATAACTTGGATTGTTTTTTTAGAGCGGTGACTGATTCACCGAAACGGTCCAGTATCTGACTTCTGTAAGTAGAATGGGCTTCGCTCATGAGAAACTTTATTGTCGCTAAGGTCTCAAAGTATATAACCAAAATATGCCTTTGAATTGAAGGTGTCACGGTCAAAACAAATAATAGTTTTGAATAAAAATCCTTCGAAGGCGGATAAAATCATGCTTAGTATTAAATGACTTAAGGATAAATTAAATGGATGAGCAAGCAAGAAAGAAGGAGCTAGCGGCAAAGGCTGCCGTGGACTATGTCCTTGAAGACGAATACTTAGGTGTTGGTACTGGTACAACAGTAAGTTTTTTTATTGCTGCGTTACATCAATCTGGGAAAAGAGTAAAGGCTTGTGTATCGAGTTCGGAAGCTACAACTAGGCAGCTTCTTGCTTTTGGCTTTCCCGTTGTTGAGCTCAATGAAGTTGAGGGTAGAATTCCGGTCTATGTTGATGGCTGTGATGAAATTGACAGTAATTTCAATATGATTAAAGGTGGTGGGGCGGCTTTAACTGGCGAAAAAATTGTTGCCCAAGCAAGTGATCAATTCGTTTGTATTGCTGACGATACAAAGCTAGTTAAACAGCTTGGATCCTTTCCTCTGCCCCTGGAAGTCCTTCCTAAAGCCGTAGAGCAGATTAAAAACTCAATGAAGGGAATACGTGGAATTCCGAAAGTTAGAGAATGTATTACTGACTATGGAAACAATATTATTGATGTTGCAGGCCTCCAAATAAAGGACCCTCTAAAGCTTGAAGAAGCCATTAATCAACTGCCAGGATTAGTAACTTGTGGGATCTTTGCAAAAAGAGGAGCGGATGTATTGATTATTGGTACTTCTGATGGAGTAAAAATTACGACTAAGAAAAATAAGTTTTCTTTTAAGAAGTAGCTCATTGTCGCTTTTGAGCATATATTGAGATAGGCCTCTGAGTCAGAAATGCAGAGCTCTGTACAAATTAAGAGTGCTTGTCAGACGGGTCAGATGTGATTGTGGTTGCCGCAAACGCGAGAAGCTGGGCCCGCTAGAGGACAACTTAAGAATAACAAATGCGTTAGTGGGACTAATTTAAATATTGTCGTTCTTCCCGGAACAGCAGGAAATTTGACATATTCGAGCAAATCCGTTATTTCTCCTAACTCCTTCCCGTCCCCCTTTTAGAAAAGGGGGACGTGATTCGCCATCTGACGTCAGCCCCTCGCCAAGTATGTAGGAGGTGTCGACTAATACCGTGTATGTTGTTATCTGAATTCCCATTAAACAAGGTGCTAATTTAAAAATTTCTTGCTTATTTTTAATAACTTGCTGATTTAGTGCTTTTTTGAGTTGCGAATCAGCTTTTTTATATACTTCATAGGTGATAATTATTTCCTATGGAAACCGATACTTATCAAATAAATTTTGATCCTGCGGCTCAAGAAAAGTATTTCATTGAGTCAGGAGTTATCTCACCCATCTTTATTAAGAACAATCATGGGATTAGATACGCGATTTTCTACAGAAATAAATGGGAAGGCTCTACTTGCCAGAAACAATTCCAGAAAACGGTAGGAAGAATTTTTGATGATGACTCAGTAGAGCTAGGCAAGAAATTCTTAAGTCAGTTTCCTGCTTTAAAGAATTGCAAGGCCTCCTTATCTGGAAGAACAATACGCCTGACCGGTCCAAATATTGCGGTGCTTGCGCCTGTGGATCCCATGGCTCAACAACGTCAGGCTTTCTTTGATGAACTCGATCAGAATACTCGACTTTCTGCCGGAGCCTCCTATGTCTTGTGGCAAATAGCCCAACAAAACCATCTGCTGGCTGATCTTGAGGATGTATTTGGGAAAAACCGTGCGGCAGTTCTTCTGTCTTTGGCTATTTTCTTTGCCTCCGATCCGGGTGCCGTTGCTTCAGAATTTGAGATCTACAGCCATCACACTTGGCTGCCTTGTTCTCCCTTGAGCTCTCAGGAAGTCTCCGAAGTTTTTCAGAGCATCTTAAATCCAGAAGTCATGCGATTTCTTCACAAAAGGATTCAATACTCTAAATCTTTCCAGCAAAATACCCTTTATTGGAGCTTTGACACCACCTCTATTTCTTCTTACTCTGAAACCATCCGAAAAACTGCGTATGGTTACAGCAAAGAAAACCCAGAACTGCCTCTGTTAAACTTGGGGCTGATCGTTTCCGAAAATTCCGGAGAACCTCTGTATTACAAAGTTCTGGAAGGTTCAATTTCTGATCCTCTGGCTTTAAGGCAGTTGTTGGTAGACACCGCTCAATTGGATACCTCCAACGTTAGCCTAGTCATGGATAGAGCCTCTAGCTCACCTTCTTTGCTTGACCAACTTTATAAAAACAATCTCGGATTTATTTGCGGCTCTAAGACTAACCTTAATTACTGCAAATCGGTTATTAACAGTTTTGCCAGAGAATTGCAGTTAGGAGGCTTGGATACATTCTTAGAAGAATATGGACTGCAAGCCAAAACATCTTCAACAACTTGGTCTTACCAAGATCCTTCAACAGGTTTTTGTGAAAGAAAGCCTCTGTATGTCCATGTTTATCTTGACCCATTCCGTGCCGCCGGAGAAAAAGAAACACTGTTGAAAAAGCTGAAAAAGCTGCAGGAAAAAATTCAAGCAAAATCTTCCTTAAGTAAACCGGAAGCGGACTTGAGCAAACAGTTCTTTATCAAGGGTTCTCTAGGATGGGCTTACGACAAAGAACTGTGGCAGCAAAATGAAAAACTACTAGGGTTATTCGTATTGGTGTCCAGTTCAGTATCTTCGGCAGCTGAAGCTTTGAGAATTTATCGGCAAAGAGACATCGTTGAAAAGAACTTTAATAATTTCAAAGAGAGATGTTCGGGACGTCGCATGAGTTACCAGGAAAGCGCTTTAGAAGGAAAAGTATTTGTTTTATTTCTGAGCTTGATTTTGTTGATGAATTTGAAAATGCGCTTCCACCGGGCAAGAGAAGAGGAAAACTGTCAGGAAGAAATAGCAAAATTTTTGCCTGACGATGTCCCTGACTTCTTAAGAAGGCTCAGTGTGATAGATGTCACAAGCCGGAAATCAGAAAACAATCAATTCTTTTATTGGGACTTAATTCCAAAGAAAATAAGATTAACTTTGGAAGCCATAGGAATAAAAGAACCTCCTAGATTTATCACCTAGGAGATCCGGAATTCAGGATCCCACCATTTTTCCCACCACTTGATGTGAAATTCAGTGAAACTCTGATGAAACTTATGTGTCTTTGCGAGACTCTTGTTGGCAAAAAATCGAAAAAATCTAGTTGAATTTTAAGGCTTTTTGATACCTAGTGATACTTAGTGGAACTAATAAGATATGTCGTGAAACTCAAGAATGGCGGAGAGGGGGGGATTCGAACCCCCGAAACCTTTAAAGGGTTTACACGCTTTCCAGGCGTGCGCCTTAAACCACTCGGCCACCTCTCCGTAAGGAAGTCAGCATTCTATACAATTTTTTTTAGTTTGTCATCCCAACTTTAATAATTTTATTTTTTCTACAGGAGGCGCGCTTGAAAACATTTGTAAAAAAAATCTAACTTTTTAAATTTATTAAATAAAAAGACTCGAAAAACTTTTAAAAGTTTTTTATACAGTATAAGAATCTTTTAACGTGACCATCTGAGAGTCGACTGTTTTCAACTGTGCGAAGGCTTTCCAACAATTTTCAGGAAGGACACCAACGACGGATGATTGCGGGATTAACGCCTGATTAATCTGTTCATTGTCCAACTGATAGGAGAGAAAAAACAATATTTCATCGGAAAAGTTGGCGATTAACCTAATGAGTACAGGATTGTTCGACAATTTGATGACTAGTTTTTGACTCCAGAAGATAAGGACATAATTTATTCCGGGTCAAATAAGAAGAGGTCCGAGATATTGTTGGACACCTCGGACCATAATTGGCGCGCCAGGCAGGATTCGAACCCACGACCCCTTGGTTCGTAGCCAAGTACTCTATCCAACTGAGCTACTGGCGCATAAGGATTATCAATTCTAACATTAGAAATGGGAAATAACTGAAATTATCCTAAAACAAGCAAGAGAATTATGGACTCGGGGTAGAACTTGGTTCAGTCTTAGTCGGAATTTTTTTATTCCTCATTATTTCTTGCTTTGTTTTTGTCGATAGCAGGAGGGCCTTAGCGATGTGAATCAAAATTTGCCTATCCTTAACAGAGAGTTCTTTCAGGACCGCGTCTTCGGGCATGAAACTTGCGCTGCCAGTCCTTTCGTTAGTCCTACCAAGCAAGTAGTCAGTGGAGACACGAAGAACATTTGCAAGCTTTACAAGTCCATAAAGAGTGGGCATCCTGTTGCTATCCGTTTTTTCATATAAAGAAAGAACCGGTTGGGGAATGTCGCAAAGACGAGCAAGCTCGGCTTGCGTCATTTGATTTTCCAATCGCAGTTCTTGTAATCTTTGCGATAACCCAGCTCTAACTTGCGGGTCGTTCTCCATACATGACCTCCTAAAGAACATCCCATATTTTTAGGATGTTTGGAAATTTTAATCTAAATTTATTGTGTAATTCAAGATGGGTCGTAATTCTAAAAATATGGGTTGGATTAGTCGCAATAACTAACTAAAAAATATACAGAATTTCTTTTATCTTCCGAAAAACAGAACATTACTGAGGTGAAAAATCTATTAGACTTTTTAATGAAAGACCTAGGAAACCCACAGGCTTCAAACTGAGGCTGAATGGTACCTTAATTACTTGCCTAGGATCGAAGAAATACTCAGAACCTCGCAAATCCTCTCTAGTCCAAATTAATAGAACGGCTCATCTATAAAACTCAGGAGTAGGAATAGAAACGAGCCAAGTTTTGAAGATTTACGCATTCAAAGCGAGTGCTTTAGACTTTAACGATATGCTCGATTATGAGAAGCCTGCAAAGAAAGCTTTCAATGGTAAACTCATCAAGCAAGTCTCATATTTGACTAGACAAGAAAAACAGATCAATACGGATGTAAGCGGTGCTATCAGCGATGGTCGTAAAGAACCCGTGGAAGAGTGGCGGAAAAAGGTGGACGGACTCGATGATGTCATTTTTGTTAGCATCCCGACAGGGCTTCGAACTCCTTATGAGGTGAGAAGATTGTTAGAAGCCGGAGTCTGCTCGGTGAGCCCTCCGACTTCAGGCTCAGGTGCTTCGCGTGTGAACAAATAGGTTAAGAATATGTCGGTAAGGATTTTTATAGCAACTCACAAGAATTATGAGATGCCTCTAGACGACATTTATACGCCTTTGGAAGTAGGAGCGGCTTGCCGTCCTTCTCTTGGCTTAAAAGGAGTGCGCGATAACACCGGCTTTAATATCTCAGAAAAAAATCCTAATTATTGCGAGTTGACTGGCTACTTCTGGCTTTGGAAAAATTTCAATGAGACTGAAAATGTTGGTCTTGTCCATTACAGGCGCTATTTGAAAGGAAAAAAACGGGAACCTGGAAAGTTTGGACAGCTTCTTTCTAAAAAAGAAATTGAAGAGCTTCTCAAAGACTATCAAGTTCTACTTCCGCGTAAAAGAAATTATTTTATTGAAAGTGTCCGCTCGCAATATATTCACGCCCACCACGAAAAGGATTTAATTGCTTTAGAAAATGCAATCAGAAACTCTTGTCCTACCTACCTTCCATCTTTCAAAAAAGTTATGGACTCGAAGGAATTGCACTTACTCAATATGTTTGTGATGAAGAAAAAATTATTTAATGAGTATTGTGCGTGGCTTTTCCCTCTTCTTGAGGAGGTGGAAAAGAATCTCGACATTTCCTCCTACTCAAAAAACGATGCAAGAGTTTTTGGATTTTTATCTGAACGCTTGTTCGATGTTTGGCTCATACAGAATAAAATTAAATACTATGAACTCCCTGTTCTTAATTTAGAGCCTGTAAATTGGCCAAAAAAGATCTTCAATTTTTTACTAAGAAAGGCTGGTTATAAGGACTTTCAAAAATAATAAATCTTTTTTTGGCATCGACTTTATGAGATATCCCTATTGTTATTCTTTGCTGAGTTATATAAATTTCCGTCTAAAGAAAGCAATAAGAAATAGAGAATAAGTGTGAATTTTTTTGGCATAAGACTAGTCCTTTTGGCTTTTCTTTTTGCATATTCCAGCCAGGGAGTTTCTTCTGACGTAAAACCAAGCGTAACTATTGGTTTGGTCGATACTTTTTCGCCTACTTTCTATATTGAGACTTATTCTCCGACTATCGATCACTTGATAGATTCTCTTTCTCAGTATGAATTCAATTTGGTGGATATTGATCCCAACAACATTCTTGGGGATATTGATAAATACAAACCCGCATTTTTAATTGCAAATGCTTCTACTTTTGTGAGTTTGATTGATACTCATGGAGCTCTGCAGGTTGCGACCAAGGAAAATAAAGGTATCCCGGACCTCATTGATTCCGTTGCTTCTACCATTATTGTCCGTTCAGATAGTGCGATAAAGAGCTTAAAAGATGCCAAAGGGAAAAAGGCAGCCGTGGGTGATATAAAAAGTTTTGGAGGTTGGTTAATTGCGAAAGGTGAAATTCTTGCGGCAGGATACAATCCAGAAAAGTTCTTTTCAGAAATAATTGAGACTAAATATGGAGTTCCGGACGTTTTTCTTTTATTGAAGCATGGCTTTGTGGAGGTCGGGGTAGTCGAGAGCTGTGAGCTTGAAAAAGCTCTCCAATCGGGACAGATAAAAGAAGGTGATTTTCGGGTACTCAATCAAAGAATGAATCCTCAAAAATGTTTGGTAAGTACTCCAAGTTTTCCGGATGCCGTTTTCTTCTCTTTAGCAGGAGTTGCCCCGAGCATTACAAGAGACATAGCCGTAGATCTTTTAACGATGCCCTCGAAAGGTCTTGACTTTAAATGGACCATTGCTAATGACTTTTTGCCAACTTATGATTTGATGCAGTCACTTAGACTTGGACCTTTTAAACAAGATTCTACCTGGTCAATCAAATTTTTAGTTGATAAATATAAGAATGAAATTTATTTTGTCTTTCTTTTATTGTTTCTTCTTCTTTTTCACGTATTGCAGATTAATTACCTCGTTCGCAAACGAACGGGACAATTAACAAAAGCTTTGAAGGAAACAAAAAAGTTCTATTGGGAATCTCAGAAAAGCAAACAAAAGCTTCATGCACTGGAAAGGGTGAGTATTGTTTCCCAGATATCAAGCATGTTTGCGCACGAAATCAAGCAGGCTATTACTAACATCGGGTATTACGCAGGTGCTTTAAACATGCTGCTTGAGCAAATTGCACCAAGAAATTCAAAAGCTAAAGAGATTATTTCCTTATTACAAAACGAACTGCAAAAGTCTACGCAAATTGTTGAACATGTTCGAGGGTTAGTGAAAAAGAGACCAAAGGAAAAAAAGATATGTGATCTTGGGGAAGTTATCGATAGTGCGCTTGGTCAAGGAATTTATACTAAGGATGTTGACAATAGAGTTCCCAAGGGGAAATTTTTTACCCTCGGAGATGCATTCGAGCTAGAGTTCATTGTGCTTAACTTTGTAAGAAACGCAAAAAGCGCTGTTAAAACTTTGCCGAATCCCTATGTATCTGTGACAGTCAAAGAAGTTGGTGCTTTCTGGAAGTTAAGCGTAAAGGATAACGGGCCAAAACTTACTCAACAAGAATTCGAAAATCTAGGAAAAGCAATTCAAAGCAATAAGCCCGATGGGCTCGGGTTTGGATTGTCCATTTGCAATGCGATTGCAGAATCTTCTGGGGGACACTTGGAATTCGAACAAGGAGCATTCAGCGGAGTTACTGCAAGTCTATTTATTGAAAAATATATGACACAGGAAGGGAGCGGAGATGACGAGGACAACTCAATCATTAATACGGTTGGTGGATGATGACGAAAGTGTTTTGAAAGCTCAGTCTCTTTTTTTGGAAATGGCAGGATTCAAGGTGAAGGCTTATAACTCAGCAATTTCTTTTTTGGATAATGATGATTTTTCTGTGACGGGATGCCTTGTATTGGATGTTCGAATGCCCCATATGTCAGGGATTGAACTTCAAAACGAGTTAATAAGAAGGGGATGCGATCTTCCTATAATTTTTCTCTCAGCGCATGGAGATATCGAAATGGCTGTTGATGCGGTTCATCGGGGAGCTAAAACTTTTCTTGTTAAACCTCCAAGGTTAGAGAAATTACTCGAATACATAAAAGAAGCTGTAGAAGAGCATAAAGAAAAACAAAAAGGAAGAAGATTTGCAGAATCCTTAGTGCAACAATGGAGCCAGCTTACAGAGACTGAGAGACAAGTAGCAGATATGGTGGCGAAAGGTTTAACAAACAATATGATTAGTTTTGTTTTAGAGATAACTGAGAGAACCGTTCGATCTCATCGTTCTAGCATTTATGAGAAGCTGGAAGTAGAGAATGCTGCGGAATTATCAGTGTTTCTAAATGATTTAAATAAATACAAGAGAGCTTATTTGTCGGCCAGCCAGTAATGTAGAAAGATTCTAAATAACGGCTTGCTCAAACTTTAACAGTTCCTCTTTTTCTTGCCAATCTGTCATTCAACCGGTGTCCCAGAATCAATAACTAAATACTCACATTGTTTTGTGTTCTTCACTTATAAACCGAAAAGAAGCGAGAGAGCAAAATGAAGCGAAGAGATTTTTTATTTTTTTCAACAATTGCTGGTCTTCCTCTAACCGCTTTTTCTTATGAGGAGGATCAACCTCCTTTGTACGTTGATTTGGTTGTAGTGGGCGGCGGAGCGGGAGGACTTAGTGCTGCGTATACTGCCGCTCTCAAGGGGGCTTCGGTTCTACTTATAGAAAAAATGCCCCGGCTTGGAGGAGACACCTTTTTATCTGGTGGGTACTTCAATGCAGTTTTAACAGCTGAGGAGTCTTCATGGTATCCAGACTACCCTCCAGATAGTGTTGAATTATTTGTCGCCCAAATGAATGAATTGTCAGAAGGCCTAAATTCACCAAAGGTTGCACAGACGCTAGCTGAAAACTGCAGAGATTCTCTTGAATGGCTAAAAAGCCTTGGAGTTCGGTTCATACCAAAGCCGTATCATATTTATGGTGGTAGCTACCCTCGATCATTTTTGCCAGAAACAGGGAACGGAAGAATTTATATACAGGCATTGGCAGAGGCCTGTTTATCACAAAAAGTAGAGTTTTTGACTCGTACGAGGGTGATTTCTTTAATAAAATCCAACGAAAAAAACAGAATTGTTGGAGTGATAGCCCAGGGGAAAGACGGTGTCCTTACTGTCTTTGCTAGGCAAGGAGTTATTCTCGCCTCTGGAGGGTTCGGAGCTAACAGTTCAAAATTAAGAGAAGTGGTCCCTTGGGCTGCCGATCTCGGTACCGACTCAAATCCGGGAGCCACCGGAGATATGCATGAGGCAGCTTATGCCGTAGGCGGGAAAATAATGAATATGAAGTTCGTTGAGTTCGTGCCAGGTTCATCCCCTCATGAAAGAAATCCTATTCGGTTGGATTACAACCCGAGAAAAATCATCTTTGTGAACGAGTACGGCCAGAGGTTTGTGGACGAGGAGCTCCCTCGAGGGAAAATCTCGGATTCTTACTTTAAAGAAGGCTTTAAAAGATGTTTTACTATTGCTGATAATGAGACTGTCCAAGAGGTTCAACTCAATAGAAAGAAGAATATCTATAAAGGTCTTTACAAGGGCATGGTTTGGAGAGGAAGAACAATTGCTGAGTTGGCAAGGAAGCTCAATTTACCATTTGAGAATTTAAATAGGACGATTGAGGAATGCAAAATTGATAAACAAATTCTTGTCCCTCCTTTCTGGGCTGTGAATGTAGTTTTTAAAGTACATCTAACATTAGGGGGTCTTGCTATCAATGAAAAGGCCCAAGTTCTTGACGAACAAGAAAAACCAATTAACGGCTTATGGGCGTGCGGTCAATTGGTCGGCAATATTCATGGGAAATATAGACTGGGTGCCAACGGAATAAATTGTGCAGTGGTCTTTGGAAGAATCGCCGCCCAAGATGCAACAAGATAAAGCTTACAATCAATTACACTTATTGAGTAGTTCATGCTTGACCTCCATAAAAATAATCTGTAATATTCGAATTCTGCGCTGACGAAAACGACTTGTTTTCGAAAGCAACTTAAGGTTGAACCTTAAGACAGTTCTTTAAAAATTTATCGACGAACCGATAAGAGCGGGCACTTAAGTTTAAGAGCGAAAGCGCAAAAATTTAAGAAGCTCGCTTTTGTGAGGCAAACCGGAGTAGGCAATACTCCGTTGAAACCGAAACGAGAAGTAAGAGCGACAACAGAGATTAAACAAAAGAGTTTGATCCTGGCTCAGATTGAACGCTGGCGGAACGCTTTACACATGCAAGTCGAACGGTAACGAGGAGGAAAGCTTGCTT
>SKEB01000135.1_pt1 | contig 96195 bp, 71 predicted proteins | sample 4826561 | NCBI WGS metagenome assembly SKEB01 (sample SAMN11008820, study PRJNA524170) | human gut metagenome | biome: Human fecal sample; material: Feces; isolation source: fecal sample from pouch patient p17 | host: Homo sapiens | place: Israel: Tel-Aviv | collected 2016-03-29
CTCCTTAACGAATACTGTTCAATATGTTGTGGGGTGCGGCGTTACGCGCGCGATACGTCTTAGAATTCCGGCTCGTCGGATCCACCGCCGAATTCGGAGGTGCCGAAGGAGCCGAAGCTGGATCCGGAGGGTTCGGCGCTGTTCCATGGGTCGGAGACCGGTGCCTGTGCCTGCTGCTGCGGCGCGCCCGGCGCGCCGAAGCCGTTGGCACCGCCGGCATAGCCTGCTCCGCCCTGGTAACCACCGTTGAACCCGCCCTGCTGCTGGTTGCCCACGAAACCGGAGCTCGACGACTGCCGATTCACCTGCGCCGTGGCGCGGCGCAGCGATGGGCCGATGTCGTCCACCCGCAGCTCCACGACGGTTCGCTGCGAACCGTCCTGTGCCTGGTAGGAACGCTGGGTGAGCCGGCCCTGTGCAATGACCGTCATGCCCTTGGACAGCGAGTTCGCGATGTTCGACGCCAGCGAGTTGCGGGCCGAATCCCACGCCGAGCAGTTGAGGAACAGCGTATCGCCGTCCTCCCACTGGTTCGTGTTGCGGTTGAACTGCCTGGACGATGACGCGATCGTGAAGTTGACGACCGTGGAGCCACTGCCCACGGTGCGCAGTTCCGGGTCGCGGGTCAGATTGCCCACGATGGTGATAATCGTTTCACCTGCCATAACGTTCCTTCCAACGTATGCGTGCTGATGCCGCAGTGGTCTTACTTGCGAAGAATCTTGGTGCGAACGATGGATTCGTTCAGGTTGAGCACACGGTCGAGCTCGTCGCTCGTGGCCGGCTCGCAGGAATACGTCACCACAACGTAGTTGCCTTCGGTCTTGCCGTCGATCTCGTACGCGAGCTTGCGGCGACCCCAGATATCGATGTTGTCGACGGAACCGCCTTCCTTGGTGACGATTTCCATGTGCTGATCGGTCAGCTTCTTGAGGCCGTTGTCATCCATCTCAGGATCGGCAATGAACATCAGTTCGTAGTTATGCGCAGACATCACCCACCTCCTTCGGACTGTTGGCCGCGGACTTTCCGCGACAGGAGTGTGTATGCGTTGTGCCCCTGCGCGCACGCGGACTGCGGGTGCGGACTGGTGTGCGCGGGCAACTGTGCCAGCATACCCGCCAGATTGGACACGCACGGACTGCACATACATGCACGTTGCTATAGTGAATATGCTCGATTCACGGGCATCCGAACGCAGTTTGAAAGGCGAATAATGTCTGCAGTTCTCGAAGGCACCCCCGATAAACGTCTTGCACTCGTCACGGGCCGTGCCTACCCCGAGCAGGCTGAGGAGACCGCCCATTATCTCGGAACGGAAGTACTGCCAACGACGGCGTACGACTTTGCCAACGGAGAGATGTATGTGCGGTTCACCGAGCCCGTGCGTGGCGCCGACGTGTTCATCATGCAGGCGCACACGACTCCGATCAATAAAGTGATCATGGAACAGCTCATCATGATCGACGCCGCCAAACGCGCGTCGGCCCGCTCGATCACCGTGGTGGCGCCGTTTCTGGGCTATTCTCGCCAGGACAAGAAGCATCTGGGCCGTGAGCCGATCACCGCGAAGCTCATGTTCACGCTGTTCGCGGCGGCCGGTGCGGACCGCATCATGACCGTCGACCTGCACGCCGCGCAGGAACAGGGCTTCTTCAACGGCCCCGTCGACCATCTGACCGCACTGCCCGTGCTGCTCGACTATATGCGTAGCCGCCTGCCGCTGGACAACACGACGATTGTCTCGCCGGACGCGGGCCGCATCAAGGTGTCTGAACAGTGGGCCGCTAAGCTGGGCGGTCTTCCGCTCGCGTTCATCCACAAGACGCGCGACACGACGCGCCCCAACCATGCTGTGGCGCACGGCATCATCGGCGATGTCAAGGGCCGCGACTGCGTGGTGATCGACGACATGATCGACACGGCGGGCACCATCACCGAAGCGGTGCGCACACTGCACGAGCACGGCGCCAAGTCGGTCACGCTCGTCGCCACGCATGGCCTGCTCTCCGGGCCGGCCGTCGAGCGCCTGCGTGACTGCGGCGCCAAGGAGATCGTGCTGATGGACACGGTGCCGATCCCCGAAGAGAAGCGCCTGCCGAACATGACAGTGCTGTCCGCGGCGCCGCTGCTCGCGGCAGGCATCCGTTCGGTGTTCGAGGCGCGCTCCGTGTCGAATCTGCTCAACGGCCTGCCCGAAGACATGCGCACGCGCAATATCTACGCGTAATACAGCGATTTCCCGCAACGCGCGGGCGCACATGTGATATTGTGCGCCCGCGCGTTGCCATATCTATGGGCGGCGGCGCCGAACTGCTACCATGTTGTCTCAGTATGCAAACGTTGACTGTCCCGTTCCCGCTGGGGGTTTTGGGATGAGGGGTGCACAATGACTTCTTCCGATTCACACAGTACCGAACCGCACGCCGAGGCGGACGTTGTGGATGCCGATGCCTCACAGGCCGCACAGGAGCCGCATCACAGCGCGCGCAGGACGATTCTGGAGTATCTGCCGTGGATAGTCGTACCGATTGTGGTGGTTGTACTGCTGCGCATGTTCGTGTTCACGATGTACGAAATCCCGTCGAGCAGCATGGAGAACACGCTCAGGATCGGTGACCGCGTGATGGTGGTCAAGCCGTCGATCGCAAAGCCCGAACGCGGTGACATCATCACGTTCAAGGATCCGGGTGGCTGGCTCCCCTTGAATGAGAAGAAACACTCCGACATCCTGATCAAACGACTGATCGGCATGCCCGGCGACACGGTGGAGTGCGAAGGCGGTGGCGCGCCGATTGTGGTCAATGGCTATCCGCTTGATGAATCCGCGTATCTGCAGGAAGGCATGGCGCCAAGCGAGATCCCGTTTTCCGTCACGGTGCCGGAGGGGCATGTGTTCGTGCTCGGCGACAACCGTACCAATTCCGCTGATTCCCGCTACCACCTCAATGATGTGGGCACTGACGGCACCGGAACCGTGCCGATGGAGAACATCACCGGCGTGAGCAAGCTGATCTACTGGCCGTTCTCACACTGGTCCGTCACCCGCTGAACAGGATCTGCTCCTATATATTCGGGACATATATGAAGGGCGCTGTCTGTAGCATATATCTACAGGCAACGCCCTTTTGGTTCTTTGATTCTCTGGTTCTCTGACAAAGGTCATGCATAACACTGCTTGGCATGACAAACCTCTATACTCGTCCTGCCGGAAGTCATGCATGACGCCGTCTGGCATGACAACCCTCGGTACCATCCTGACGAAAGTCATGCATAACGCCTTCGAGCATGACAAACCTCTGTTGGTGCGTCAATGATTCGGGGAGGTGTTTCTGTGGTGTGGGGATACCTTATATGTGGTGTGTATGCGAAGGACCCCGGTTGGTTGTTTGCCTTCCGGGGTCCTCAAGTGTAATGCGGCGGTGTGCTACTCTCCCACACCCTGTCGGGTGCAGTACCATTGCCGTGCCAGGTCTTAGCTTCCGGGTTCGGAATGGGTCCGGGCGTCTCCCCTGGGCCATGGCCGCCGCAAGTCTTCAATTATCAACCCCACTCGTGTGGGTTGGTTGTGTGGTTGTTTGGGGACCGGTGGGTGGACGCGACGCGTGTGTGTGTTCGTGACTGTCGACCAAGTGTGTGGTTGGTCTGGTTAGCGTAGTAGGATGCTTGGCCAGTGCCCGTGGAACGGGTCTGGCGGGTTTGTGTTTCGACCGTTAGTGCCGGTCAGCTCCACCGCTCGCGCGGCTTCCACGTCCGGTCTATCGACCAGGTGTTCTACCTGGGGTCTTTCACCCCCTCGAAGGGGGTCAGGAATCCTTATCTTGGAGCGGGCTTCCCGCTTAGATGCTTTCAGCGGTTATCCCTCCCGAACGTGGCCAACCAGCCATGCCGCTGGCGCGACAACTGGCATACCAGAGGTTCGTCCACCCAGGTCCTCTCGTACTATGGGCAGGCCTCCTCAGGATTCCAACGAGCGCAGAGGATAGAGACCAAACTGTCTCACGACGTTCTGAACCCAGCTCGCGTGCCGCTTTAATCGGCGAACAGCCGAACCCTTGGGACCTGCTCCAGCCCCAGGATGCGACGAGCCGACATCGAGGTGCCAAACCATCCCGTCGATATGGACTCTTGGGAATGATCAGCCTGTTATCCCCGGGGTACCTTTTATCCGTTGAGCGATGCCGCGTCCGTACGCCGGCACCGGATCACTATCTCCGACTTTCGTCCCTGCTCGATCCGTCGATCTCGCAGTCAAGCCCGCTTGTGCGATTACACTCGACACCCGATTGCCAACCGGGCCGAGCGGACCTTTGAGCGCCTCCGTTACTCTTTGGGAGGCAACCGCCCCAGTTAAACTACCCGCCAGGCACTGTCCCCGACAAGGCTCACTTGTCCGGGTTAGGCATCAGATGGGGACAGAGCGGTATTTCACCTGTCGACTCCACACACACTGGCGTGCGTGCTTCACAGTCTCCCGCCTATGCTACACAATCCGCACCTGATGCCAATACCAAGGTATAGTAAAGGTCCCGGGGTCTTTTCGTCCTTCTGCGCTTAACGAGCATCTTTACTCGTACTGCAATTTCGCCGAGCTCCTGGTCGAGACAGCGGGGAAGTCGTTACGCCATTCGTGCAGGTCGGAACTTACCCGACAAGGAATTTCGCTACCTTAGGATGGTTATAGTTACCACCGCCGTTTACCGGGGCTTGAATTCACCACTTCGCGCGGCAAGCCGCGCTGATGGATCCTCTTAACCTTCCGGCACCGGGCAGGCGTCAGTGCATATACGGCGACTTGCGTCTTGGCATGCACCTGTGTTTTTGGTAAACAGTCGCTACCCCCTGGCTTGTGCCACCCCCCACCGCCTCGGGGCCGCGAGGGCCCGTCACCGCGGGGGGTCTCCCTTATGCCGAAGGCACGGGAGCGGTTTGCCGAGTTCCTTGACCAGGATTCGCTCGCTCGCTTTGGTATACTCTACCTGACCACCTGTGTCGGTTTGGGGTACGAGCGGCCCAAGACCTCACGCCGAAGCTTTTCTCGGCCGACGGGATCACCGGATATCGGGCCACAAGGGCCCCCATCATCACGCCTCACCCCATGATGCCCCCGGATTTGCCTGGGGGCGGGGCCACACGCTTGACCAGGGAAAACCACCTCCCCGGCCGGCTACCCGTCCGCGTCACTCCACGCGCTCGACCCCAAGGCACCCCACACAGACCCATGCATCGCCCCACACCCCGAAGGGCATGGGAACCAACACGGAAACGTGTGTTCGGCCGGGGGGCCGTTGATCGGTCAAAGGGCCGGTACGGGAATATCAACCCGTTCATCCATTCGACTACGCCTGTCGGCCTCGCCTTAGGACCCGACTCACCCAGGGACGACGAACGTGGCCCTGGAACCCTTGGTCATCCAGCGGCAAGGATCCTCACCTTGCTCTCGCTACTCATGTCTGCATTCTCACTCCCATACGGTCCACCACAGGATCACTCCGCGGCTTCAACCCGGCATGGGACGCTCTCCTACCCAACAACCACAAGGGTCGTTGCCGCGTCTTCGGTGGCGTGCTTGAGCCCCGCTACATTGTCGGCGCGGAACCACTAGACCAGTGAGCTGTTACGCACTCTTTCAAGGATGGCTGCTTCTGAGCCAACCTCCTGGCTGTCTATGCGACTCCACATCCTTTCCCACTTAGCACGCGCTTGGGGACCTTAGACGACGGTCAGGGCTGTCTCCCCCTCGACGACGGAGCTTATCCCCCGCCGACTCACTGCTGGCATACACACGACAGGTATTCGGAGTTTGGTTGCTATTGGTACCCGGTACGGGCCCGCAAGCATCCAGTCGCTCTACCCCCTGCGCGCAATCAACCAACGCTGCACCTAAATGCATTTCGGAGAGAACCAGCTATCACGGAATTTGATTGGCCTTTCACCCCTAACCCCAGGTCATCCCCTCAGTTTTCAACCTAAGTGGGTGCGGTCCTCCACGCGGTCTTACCCGCGCTTCAACCTGCCCAGGGCTAGATCATCCCGCTTCGGGTCCAGGACACGCGACTGGAACGCCTTTTAAGACTCGCTTTCGCTACGCCTCCACCCCAACGGCTTAGGCTCGCCACATGCCACTGACTCGCAGACTCATTTTTCGATAGGCACGCCGTCACCCCACACGGGGGCTCCGACGGTTCGTAGGCGCACGGTTTCAGGAACTCTTTCACTCCCCTCCCGGGGTGCTTTTCACCTTTCCCTCACGGTACTGGTACACTATCGGTCAGACAGGTATACTCAGGCTTACCCAACGGTCTGGGCGGATTCACACGGGATTCCACGAGGCCCGCGCTACTCGGGACACGACACCACCAGACCATGCGCGTTCGGCTACGGGGCCATCACCCTCTACGGCCCGGTATCCAACCCGGTTCGCCTCACACACGGTTTTCTCCAACTGGCGGCCGGCGCGTCGGCACCGGCACGGCCGCTCCCACGACACCAGTGCCGCAACCCCCGACGGGTATCACACGGCACCGGTTTAGCCATCATCCGCTTTCGCTCGCCACTACTCACGGAGTATCCTTTCCTGCAGGTACTGAGATGTTTCACTTCCCTGCGTACCCCCCGCACAAAACCCTGCGGTGCCGGCCCACAACAGCCGGCGGGTTACCCCATTCGGACACCCTCGGATCAAAGCCCTGTCGGCGGCTCCCCGAGGCCTATCGCGGCCCCACACGTCCTTCATCGGTACTGCCTGCCAAGGCATCCACCATACGCCCATGGCAACAAACCCACCAACCCCCGCAAAAAGGGGGCCACGGGCCCATGCCACTTGCACTGGAACACCCTACGACAACTAATCAGATCATCTAAACACCACCCACACCAACAGTGCGGGCGGCTTACCAAAACACTCGCGAACACAATCCACGCACCCACCCGACAGGCGGGCACGGAACGGTTCGACAAAATCAACAGTACGAACACACCCGGCACACCCGCAAGGGCGCACCGTTCATGCTCGCGTCCACTCTCCAGTTCTCAAACCACCACACCACACCACCCCAGGCACCCACCCCACAAGGGACGGGACCAGGACGGCGGGAACGGAACACCACCCCCGACAAGGGGCCTGGCGGTCCGGGAACCCAACAGCATGCACCACACCACCGTCCACCCCCACCACACAGGCGGGAACGGCCCTGACCCTTTTCCAGCCAGCAAGGGACACCACCCGGCCAGGAAGCCAGGCTGTAAAGCATCCCCATATCGGCGCACCCCGTGCGCCCACAAAACTCCGTAGAAAGGAGGTGATCCAGCCGCACCTTCCGGTACGGCTACCTTGTTACGACTTAGTCCCAATCACGAGCCTCACCTTAGACGGCTCCCCCCACAAGGGTTAGGCCACCGTCTTCGGGTGCTGCCCACTTTCATGACTTGACGGGCGGTGTGTACAAGGCCCGGGAACGCATTCACCGCGGCGTTGCTGATCCGCGATTACTAGCGACTCCACCTTCACGCAGTCGAGTTGCAGACTGCGATCCGAACTGAGACCGGTTTTCAGGGATCCGCCCCACGTCACCGTGTCGCACCCCGTTGTACCGGCCATTGTAGCATGCGTGAAGCCCTGGACGTAAGGGGCATGATGATCTGACGTCATCCCCACCTTCCTCCGGGTTAACCCCGGCGGTCCCCCGTGAGTTCCCGGCATGACCCGCTGGCAACACGAGGCGAGGGTTGCGCTCGTTGCGGGACTTGACCCAACATCTCACGACACGAGCTGACGACGACCATGCACCACCTGTGAACCGGCCCCGAAGGGAAGCCGCGTCTCCGCGGCCGTCCGGCACATGTCAAGCCCAGGTAAGGTTCTTCGCGTTGCATCGAATTAATCCGCATGCTCCGCCGCTTGTGCGGGCCCCCGTCAATTTCTTTGAGTTTTAGCCTTGCGGCCGTACTCCCCAGGCGGGATGCTTAACGCGTTAGCTCCGACACAGGACCCGGAAAAAGGGCCCCACATCCAGCATCCACCGTTTACGGCGTGGACTACCAGGGTATCTAATCCTGTTCGCTCCCCACGCTTTCGCTCCTCAGCGTCAGTGACGGCCCAGAGACCTGCCTTCGCCATCGGTGTTCTTCCCGATATCTACACATTCCACCGTTACACCGGGAATTCCAGTCTCCCCTACCGCACTCCAGTCCGCCCGTACCCGGCGCCGATCCACCGTTAAGCGATGGACTTTCACACCAGACGCGACGAACCGCCTACGAGCTCTTTACGCCCAATAAATCCGGATAACGCTTGCACCCTACGTATTACCGCGGCTGCTGGCACGTAGTTAGCCGGTGCTTATTCGAACAATCCACTCAACACGGCCAAAACCGTGCCTTGCCCTTGAACAAAAGCGGTTTACAACCCGAAGGCCGTCATCCCGCACGCGGCGTCGCTGCATCAGGCTTGCGCCCATTGTGCAATATTCCCCACTGCTGCCTCCCGTAGGAGTCTGGGCCGTATCTCAGTCCCAATGTGGCCGGTCGCCCTCTCAGGCCGGCTACCCGTCAACGCCTTGGTAGGCCGTTACCCCACCAACAAGCTGATAGGACGCGACCCCATCCCATGCCGCAAAAGCCTTTCCCACACTCGCATGCGACAGCGTGGAACATCCGGCATTACCACCCGTTTCCAGGAGCTATTCCGGTGCATGGGGCAGGTCGGTCACGCATTACTCACCCGTTCGCCACTCTCACCGCCAAGCAAGCTTGAGGGATCCCGTTCGACTTGCATGTGTTAAGCACGCCGCCAGCGTTCATCCTGAGCCAGAATCGAACCCTCCACAAAAAACCATGAAGAAGGCCGAAACAGCCCACATCAATAATTGACGGGCCAGCTTCCATAAGGAGGAAACCAACCCACGAAAAACCCCGACACCAATTACACGCTCCCACGAAACCCCACAACAGGGGAAGGCACCGGACTGGCAATCAAAAAGCTATAAGTAGCACAAACACGCTCTTGAGTTCTCAAACCACCACCACACCAACAAGCCATTCAACTTCCTCCCGGAAGAAGAACCGCCGTGTTGAGCAGCAAGAGATAAACTTACCACGAGCCGGCCAAAACGCAACTCGGCCATTCTGTGAGCACCTTTAAAACCAGCAATAACAAGCCCTTAGACGGCGTGTCGTCATATGTCCCTTTCTTACTTTGAACCTCGCGAAGTTGGGACTTCAGCGTACTGTTTCTGCTTCATGCACACATTTTATTCACAAAGTATTGCTTGAGCCACTGCAAGGTCGGCGTGTCAGCATAGTCCTTTTGAATTCCGGTCATGGCCGGCTATATCCGATGCAGAGTTCGCCTTCCGTCCGCGATCGCCAGTCATCCACACACCACCAATGACAATGTTGATATAGATGCATATTCGCGCACCAAGTTGGCCTTCGACTCATCGAGTCTATTAACAGATGGTAAGACGGGTGTATGAGCACAACAATTGCAGTACTGACCGGGGCGGGCATCTCGACTTCAGCCGGCATACCGGATTTCCGCGGGCCTGACGGGGTTTGGACCAAGCATCCTGATCAGATGAACGTCTATGACCTCGACCTATTCATGAGCGACCGGAAGCAGCGGGAGTATTCATGGCGGTGGCAGAAGGAGTCGCCTGTCTGGAAGGCCCAGCCGGGCGTGGCCCACAAGGCGCTGGCCAAGCTGGAGCAGGCAGGCATGCTGAACCTGCTGGCTACGCAGAACTTTGATGCTCTCCACGAGAAAGCCGGCAACTCCGAGGACGTCATCGTCAACCTTCACGGAACCATCGGCACCTCCCACTGTATGAAATGCGGTCAGGCATACCGGACAGCCGACATCATGGCCAAGCTTGATCAGGAGCCCGACCCACACTGCCATAGGCCCATGCCCTACCAAGGCAACATGCCTTGCAACGGCATCATCAAGACTGATGTGGTCTACTTTGGTCAAGCCCTGCCCGAGGGCGCCATGGAGAAGAGCATGAGGCTGGCCAGCCAGGCCGATCAATTCTGGGTGATCGGCTCCACCTTGGAGGTGTATCCGGCGGCCTCGCTGGTGCCAGTGGCAGCCCAGGCAGGCGTGCCGATCACCATCATGAACATGGGTTCGACCCAGTATGATTCTCTGGCAACCCGACTCATCCACGAACCCATCGAAGAGGCACTGCCCAAACTCGTTGACAAGACCATCGCTGGGCAGGGATGATTCCCCAACCTTTCCACGCAATTATTGGAACAGGTCTGTGATCTGCAGATTTCTGATGGGCCCTGCAAAAACCTGCAGGGCCCACTACGGCAATCCTTGAGCCGTCTTCCTCTCACTACAGACAGACTCCGCCTGTACCGGTCCCCTATCACGCGGATACTCTGCATCAGGAAACGTAACCCTGCCCTAGAAGAAGGACGGCGAATCGACTCCGGAAGCCGAAGTCTTCTCGCCCGAGCAAACCTATGATGCCCTGGGCATGCCCTTATCAGCAACGACGAGGACTGGGACCAGATACCAATAGGGTCCATGAAATCGAACAGGAATAACCGCGCTTCCCCGCCCCTCTGGATCCAACGCGCCCCGTCCTATCTCTCAACCTATTTGCAGCACCGACAGAGTCGATTCTTTGCTCCAAAACCCCCATAGCCACGCCACAATGATCAGCGGACACCCCTGGCTTCAGGCCATACATCCCATCGGGGCCTTTTCATGCCCGATAGCATACTTTTAGTAGAGCCATAAGCCTGAAACGCCTTGTCCCAACAGAGCTCCGACGCTTCCGATATGGAATCCAGCTCTCTCAGATGGTAACCAAGTAGATTACATGTGCAATAGTCGAGCTCAAACTCGACTGGAATACGTGGCCACGAGTCTAAATTCATCGGGGAAAGCATCGGCACTTCTCGCCAGCGGAAGAAACGACCGCTTAATAGTGGCCGCATCCGGCGAATCCGCTGGGCCATCATGGCACACATGGCCAGCTGGGGCTTCCCTTGACAGCAGCTGATCAAACGGAAGAGTGCCGAATACCCCGGAATGATCATGCATGGTCGCCATGATCCGGCAGGTTCGGCTTCAGTCCCGTGTCATGCGCCGACGAGTTCGGTGTGGTGGTTTTCAGCGTCCCGCTGGACGAGCATGCGGAAGTATTCGCTGCGGTTCTTCAACCCCTCGCGCTTGATGGCGGCGGATACGTATTCGTCCATGGGTTCGCTCAAGCGCACGCTGTGCTGCACGCTCGGTTTCCTGCCCTGTTCGCGCTGCTCGAGCGATGGGCGCCCCATCAGGGTGGCGAACAGCTTCGTGGCGTCCGTGTCGGGGTCGAGCATGGCCTGGCTGATCCTCCTGGCTTCCTCGCCGCCCCATGCGGAGACCGGCGGCTTCGAGGGGGCCCGGTCGAGCCGATCCATGCGGTTCTCGTATTCGCTTGCCTTCACGGTCGTGCGCCGTGTGTTCTTGTCGCTCATTGCCGTTTCCTTTCCATCGTCGTCCTGTTCCCGCCCCGGCCGTCGGACCAGCGGTGCCAGTAATCGCGCCACAGTCCGCCCAGGTGCATGACGTGGAATACCCGCATGTCGGGCCCATCGGGGTGGATGAGCACTTCGAGCAGGTCGTCGTCCAATGCGCCTGGGTGCCTTTTGCACACGATGAGCGCTGTCGGCGGATCTCCGGGCGCCGGCGGTGGCACGGACGGGTCGTCCGGGTCAACGATCGCGGTCCATACCGGTTCGCCTATAGCCCTGAGCACCATGGCCTCGTCGAGGCGGTCCTCGCCGAAATGCCGGTGCGCCGAATCCGTGAACCTAATCGCCATACCACTATTGTAATGCACTTTTACAGCGTTGGGAAGAGGCTCCTCCCTGTTGATGGGCACACTGCAGGGGATTCGGCATGCTGATGCGATGACATGATCGGCCAGAGGATGAGGAAGCGCTCTGCAAGCATCAAAGAGGAGATCGGGGTGCCGGCCGGCAGACGCGGACAACCCCGTCTGCCGGCCGTTCCTGCGACGGCAAGGCGGTGTACTTCGCCATAGTGGCTCAACCAAGATTCAACAAGCAAAGGGCAAGGGATATATACGCTGGCGAAGTAAATCAGCGGAGTAATTTGACGGAGTAATACAACTTTGTATGACTGATATGCACTGGAAAGGAGGCGGAAATGGCGCGAAGTGAAGATAATATAAGGAGAGAGAATGCGATCTTGCACATTGGTAAAGGTCGACGAATCTGCACGCAAAGATGGTCTGAAGAATGGGGAGATCAGATACGCCGTCCGCCACCCTTTCGGCTTTCAAAAACTCTGGGCATCCCGGAGAGACGACGGTCGCGTTCTTCGGCCCCAGGCATGAAGGAGGCTCGCCCCACAACGCCATCGAGGTCATCGTGGCCAAGCGTGCTGACGGCTTTCTGCATGCATTCCACGCCATGCCCGTCACCGACAGGTGGAGGCATTTGCTGCAACGCAGATGACGGCGGATTGCTGAAGGACCCACCATCTCGGACCGTTTGGCCTGGGATGGCGGTCTCCCGATAAATAAGAAAGGAAAACGCAGGTGAGCTATACAAGCGAAGAGCTTGATGCAATGGCTGACCGGGGCGAGCTGAAGCCCGCGCCGGGGACTGCGGTGTACAGGGACCCCGGTGCCCCGGCCCTGACTGATAAGGATTTGATGGGCATCTTCGCCGGCCGGCCCCGCGAAGAGGAGCACCGACCCGCCAACGTGGAACTGCGCGTGAAAGTCACGCCGACCATGAAGGAAGCCCTGAAATACATCGCCCAGGAGGAGAACCTGCATAACTCCTCGGCGCTGGTTCGCTCCGTCCTGGCGGACTTCATCCAGAAGCGGGCAGGAAAAGGTAAAGAGGTTCAACCTTCCCGTTGCTGAGATTGATCAGCATCTGGATGTCATTGTCTTAAAGCATAAGGAACAGGCCGCAACCCAGTAAAAGGGCCGCGGCCTTTTCCTAATTACGGAAGTCTATAAAACGACCGTTTTATAGACATTCGGCTCGTCCTGCATATCCGAAGAGCCGACTACGCCTGCTTGTCGGACTACTTGTTCTTTAATCTATGTACGATAATCGTATGGGAAGATAAACCGATTCGAGGGCAGGGCGTGAACATGAAGCAACAAAGCAAGTATGTACGTGTGCTTAGGCGGATCACAGATCCTATAAATTCGTTTAGTAGGGGAATGCGGGTATCTCTACCGCGCATGCTCTGGGGATTGTTCGTGATGCTGGCGTCAATGGTCGTGGGCTTCGTCGTTGCCTTCCATATGGCCCTAATGACCTCTGGGAATGCTGATCCGGCCCATTCTGGCCTGCGGTCTTTATTCGTAGTTTTGGTTCTCTTTTTCGGCCCGATATATTTTTGCATTAGTGTATGCGTGCGCTCAACCTTTCCGCCTGCTCGGTTTATAGGAAAGCTGGTAGTTTATATGCTTGTTCACGGGGCGTACGTCCTATGTATGATTGTTTCCTTTTTTCAACTTTTGCCTAATCTCATTTCTGCGAATAAGGTGACGACAAGTCCATACGTTTGTCTCTGGCTTCTTCTCCTGGTTGAAATCACGGCATTATCTCTCTATAGCCACGACGTTTTTCGCGGTCTGGAGCGATGGCGGCCGAGCAGATGGTGGGTCCGCACCACGCCTTATCCCGTCATAGGCTTGATCTTCCTGCTGTTCTTCAATCTGTGGAACGAGGGTTTCTTCGGAAAGGCGGATCTTTCGCTGGTCTTCTCTGTGGCTGCTTCCATGCTGGCAGTCCAATATCTGTCGCAGATCATCAACGAGCGCATCGTCCCCAGGGAAGGCCCATACAGGAAGACCTATATGGCGGTCTATAACCGTTCGATCCATGCACGTCCGGCCTATCACCGTCCGTTTCCGAGGAGGGCGCATGCGCGGCGGCCGAGGGCATCGTCGCCGTCGGCCGGCCGGGGGGAGGGCGCATGCTGATCGGCTATGCGAGGGTGAGTACGCTTGAGCAGAACGAGGATTTGCAGACCGATGCGCTGAGGAAGGCGGGTTGCGGGAGGATCTATGTCGATCATTCCTCCGGGGCCAAGGCCAGCCGTCCCCAGCTGGACCGGATGCTGGAGGCGCTGCGCGAGGGCGACACGGTGGTGGTGTGGAAGCTGGACAGGCTGGGCCGCAGCGTGCAGAACCTGGTCGATCTGATGGCCCGGTTCCATAGGCAGGGGGTGGGGTTCCGCAGCCTGACCGAGAACATGGACACCTGCACGCCTGGAGGGGTGCTGGTCTTCAACATCTTCTCCGCCTTGGCGCAGTTCGATCGGGACCTGATCCGGGAACGCACCATGGCCGGCCTGACGGCGGCCAGGGCGCGCGGCAGGAAAGGCGGCCGCCCCTACAAGCTCTCCGACAAGGACGTCGCCATGGTGCGCCAGCTGTACGACTCGAGGACCGTGACAGTCAAGGAGATAGCCGTCAGGTTCAACGTCAGCCGAAGCACCATCTACAAGGCGATCGGACGGGCAGGGGAGAAGGAACAGCACCAGGCAAGCCTCTGAAAAGCAGCCGCGCCGGCTTAAAGCGCCTGCCTGGCCCTGCCTTTGACGGGACGGTGCCGCTTGTCCGGGCCAGACGGCCCTATTTGGCCGAGGAACCCGATGTTCCTCTGACCCAGCCTCGCAGGGCGCTTTTGTCCATTTCGTTCAGAGACTGGTAAACGTAGGCGGCGATCTTATCCGGGGTGTCTCCGGGATGCCAAAACTTGGCCAGGAGGTCGGCTTTCACCTTCTTTATAAATTTTGTGAGCAGTTCGTGTTCCTTATCGTCTTTCCAGCGTTTCTTCTCAGGTAGGTCCCCGGGGTTGCTGTACAAGAAGGGCAGCACACTGATATCAGGGTCTGCCATGGCCAGCTCATACTCCTTTTGCGTATAGCTTTTGGCCTCCTCGTCCGGCCGGTCCTTGTCGTCCTTGGATATGAGGCTGCCGTACCTGCCGCCCAGGAGAAGCACGTAGATGTCGGTGTCCTTGAGCCTGTCCTTGATGTATTTGAGCTGTCTTCCGTTGGCGGCCGTGAAGTCTTCCATGCCGATCGGTATATAGTCCTGCGAGGAGTTCAGCTCTTGCATCACGGCCGCACGGATGTCCTTCATGTCATCGTAGGTCGAGCCGACGAACACCGTGTAGAGTCTCTTCTTCTGCTCTTGCGGTTTTTCTTCCGCTATTTTAGGGGTCTTCAATGAAAAAAGGGGGCTTTCCTCTAACAGAAAGTCATTGACTTTCTGTTCTGGCTCCGACCAGGATGCTGGTTTGTTCTGTATGGTCTTCACGGCTTCTTCAAGCAGCTTCAACGAATCATGATGAGTGCAATCGAGCCTACATCCTGTTGTGCTCTTTATCGCGTCGTCGAAATCTCCCAGGACTGTTAGCGTTTGCTCCAGGTTTTCACGAATTTTTTCTAATTGCTTGCTGTCGTCTATAGCATCATTGAGTCGTTTGGCATCTCCAGCCAGACAATTCTGAGCATCGGCCAGGAACCACGCCAATGGTTCAGGATAGCCCATATCGTTGTGATAGTCAGAAAAAAGCGCTTTTCTCCGAACATTTATTTGCCCACCCAAAAACGAGTTGTCTTTTACCGTTCCATATGATTGCTTTATATCTTTTGACTCCATAGATTCTGGAAGGCGTGGCCGGAAATATTCTGCAGCTGAGTTTATGTTCTTATTCATTGTCTTCTTTTGGGTGTCGGCGTCCATACGAAAATCATAAGGCTAAGGGACAAAAGATTCCTGCCGCCAGGCACTTCCCTTGACCAGGAGCTGCCGTCTCACCAAAGAGGGAAAAGGCTGATGATGATGAGTTCAAGGCCAACTGCATAAAGAAAGTACATGCATTGGACCGACTTTGTGTATGAATCATTCACCTTTTCCAACTTCACTATTCGAGCGTTCCATTCATCAATGAGACTGACCAGTTCTTCGCTGTCTACAGATTGCGCCTGTTCCTGGTCGGTGATGTCTGGAAATGATATGGTGTCCGCACGAGCCCTTTCCACAGCAGAGCGGATTGCTTTTACGGCTAAAATCACAACAACAAACAATGCTACAGCAGCCGCGCAGAGAAGTCCCTTTTGCACAAGACCGGGGTTATTCTTCCCAGTGGTCTTCGGTAAGAGCGTAGTGAAGCCGGACAGGGTGCAGAGTCCCAGCAGGCGCTCGGCATGGTCCAGCAGTTTCTTATTCTTGGCTTTGAGGTCATTGCATGTGGCCCGCTTCAGTTCAAGGGTTCGTAAATGCAGTTGTCTTCGACTACCGTTTGCGCGGCCATGCCTCCCTGTTGGCCTCATCGCCCCTAGGATTTTCGTCAGTATATCCGTCATGGATTCCTCCCTATTTCGATGACTTCATCTAATATCATTGGACAGCCCATGGCCAGAATTCATAGAATATCTACTCCTTCTCCCGCTCAATTGAGATAGTGGCGAGCGGTTCATACTTGGCTGTCAGAGGCCCGGGGAGGAAAGGAAGGGGAGGTTCGATCATGACTATGACAAGCGGGTACATCGAGGGAGAAGTGGATCTTCTGCAGCAGGTCAACTCGGGCATCAGGACTTTCACCCTGGCCAACCCGTCGTCCCTTTGGTTTACATACCCCGCACGTGAAGAGATCGACTTTGGTTCCGGCCTCAAGCCGCTGATATCCAGGGAGGAGGGCATTCTCCTCTACGACCATGAAGCCCGGCAGTACATGGGGTACTTCCCCGGCCATCTGGAAATCGGCAAGCTGACGCAGATGCGGCCGTGCACCAACGGTGAGGAATACGACACGACAGGGGAAGAGCATCCGGTCGGCGACCCCGTGCAGGAAGAGTACGGCACCTGCACCGTCGACGGCCCAGTCGAAGAGCATTGAGAAACGCCCTGCCGCTCGCATGCTTCGGGGGGAGGCGGGCGGCATGGCAAGGCCCAGCCTACAGCCTGGAGGCAAGGCGCCATGGCTCGGCTTGAGAAATGTGGATAACCGGCTGCGGGCCTTGCCGGGAGCCTGCGTCCGGTCACCAGCGACGGACCCTGGACTGGAGTCTGGCGTAGATGGCCCGCCAGCTGGCATACCACTCGTTGATCTGCTCGACCCTGGCCTTGTCCTCCGGAGACACTTCCTCGCTTGCCATGGCCCTTATCGTAAAGACGCATGGGGGCGTACGCCCATGGAAAAAGGCCGGGCGTGACGGCGGGGGCCTGCCGGAGCCAGGTGGAAAAGCAGGGCCGCGGCTGGAAGATCCAAGGAACACACAGAGGAAAAGAGCGCGGCCTTTGACTGTAGGTCGTCAGTGTGGTGCCATATGGATGGAGGGCGGGGGAGAGAGGAGCTCAAACGCTCAAGATGGCCAGAAGTGGCGGCGGGCATGGTGTAACGCCTGCCAGGAAATCGGCTATGCCGTCCTGCATCGTGCAGGCAAAGAGGAGATTCAGGATCGGAATGGGCTGGATGCCGTGGTGTTCGTCGGGTCCAGGCATCCTGGGGCGCTCGAAGAGGACTGCATCAAGGCCATAACGAGGCCATAATCAAGGAAGCCGGGCCCGGGGATTTCGTCGCCTTCCAGATCATGACCGTCACCGACGTGTGGCGGTGGCTGATCAGGTCGCACAAGCACGACTGATAGACGGCCAGACAACACCGACCAATAATTTAAAAAAGCCATGTTATTGGGTACAGGAGAATAACCATGAACGAATACGAGTACGAGCCTAAGACGGAACAAGAGCGCCGGCAGATAGAGGAAATGAACGCCAAGGCCGAACGCGGGGAGCGCCTGGACGTCGTACCAGGCTCCGTACGACGCAAGGATCCGAACCGCGGAGTGGATGAGGACGAGTTCTTCCGCGACCTCCAGGAGGAATTCGACCAGATGCGCCTGCGGCGGGCCGAGGCCACCCGGTGAGGGCGGAGAGGGACAGGCGTGCAGGAGGGGAAAGGAGCGCAAAATGGCCAAGCAAGTCACATCCGAGAACCAGGAGGACATCGATGCGATGATCCGCGCAGCCGGCCGGGGGGAGCTGATCCACCACCCGGAGGCCGCCGTCCGGCGGGACCCCGGCGCCCCGCTGTTGACCGACGAGCAGGCCGCATCGCTCATGGCCCAGAGTCTGGCGAATCTGGAGAAGCTGGAGGAGCGGCGGGCCGAGGCACGGACCGCTCGACGCACCTGAAGGGTCAGGGTTCCCAGGGACCTGGACGACAAGGCCAGCCGGCTGACCAAGAAGGGGGGGGGGCATCCTCAAGTCGGCCATCATCCGCAAGGCCGTCGCTCGGGACGTCCAGGCCACAGACAAGCAGCCGACAACCGCCTGATGGCCACCGCACCAGGACGCAAGGGTGCCTTCGGAACCCATGAATGACGGGTCCGGAGGTGCCTTCGTTTATGCGGTCATACGGTTGGCTGCGCGTAGGCGATCCCGCAGGGCATGTCCAGGACGGCCAGCCGGTCCTGGGCCATCCTCCTGGTGGACAGATTCTCCACCTCCATGCATGCGGTACAAGCCTGCCGGAGCCGGCAGGAAAGAACAGAGCCGGGCGTGCGCGCCGGAAGAACTGCCGCAGTCAGAAACGAGCATTTCACCGTTATCCCAGAAAGGGTCCGAAACCAGCTCACCACATCCATAAAACACCAGCAATCACAGCCCACCAAACGTAACCACCCAAGCATCAGACCCACCAGCAATCACGAAACCACCATCATCAACACACCCCAAGTGCACCAACCAGCGCAGACAGCAATCACGTCCAGATAAGCCACAATCAGACCAAATTCAAGAGATGGACCTTGAATGTAATTTGAGGGACTTTGAATGCAGCAAACCCTCTTAGCCCCACGCGCATTAAATCTAATCAGAGATCCCTTATATACCTATACTAGAACACTTGAATTTTTGATTTTGACGGTGGATGACTTCGCTTCGCGGTCATTGGAGAGACGACCATCGAGAAGCTGCGCGAACAGATTAAGAGCGTGGCCGGAGAACTGCAATCCTTGCTGGACGAAACGAGGAGACCTGGACGAGAACCCGAACCAGAGCAACAAGGAGGACCTGAGCGCACGACTGCGCGAGGCGAGGCAGGTCTCGAGGAGCTCAGAAACTACCAGAGCGCGCAGATACGGCTCGCCTTCAGCAGCCAGTTGAACCTCAAGGAGCAGTTGGAGGCGATAACCTCCACGACGGAACAGGCCAACCAGATGCTGCTGACCAGTTTGCAGCGATTAGAGGACTCAGGCGACAGGCAGAACGAAGCCTCAAGGAAGGTCATCCTCTCTGGCTACAAGGCGTTCGAGGAGAGCGTGGAGCAAACGGCCAGCAGGAATGAAACACAGCTCAGGAAGATGCACGACGAGCAGCGGCGCGTGAACGAGCGGCCCTTGAGGCTGCAGAGCGAGCAGAAAAGCAGGCTCGACTCGCTCGCCCACAACGTCCACGGCACCTCGACGAGGCCCTGGCCTCACTCGATAGACAGGCCAGCGAGCAGATCGGACGAATGAGCATCCGACTCGACTGACACCAGATCCGCAAATGGCTGACCGCCGGCATCCCCCCCCCCAGTGTCATCACCGGCGGGATCCTCTACATGATTCCGCACTGCATCCACTAAACATCCCATGCTCATAGTGTGAGTGTAGCCAAGCAAACTGGTCTTGGATGTATTGTTCGAATTCCGGCAGGGGTATTGTTCCAGGAGTGGTGGCGTCATCGTACCAGTTCGGATTTCCACACCGGTGTCAGTGACATGAGAGCAGTCTCAATGTGTGAGAGGCCGGAATGAGTTAGCTGTGTTTATGGAGTAAAATAGTCAGCGGTAAATGTTTTCGCCTCATATTTGCTTTCAAAGGAGAAGCCTATGAGGAAGTTTGGGAAAGTTGTTGCTTCATCAATGGCAGCTCCTGCCTTGTCGGCTGGAATGGTGTCTGCACCGCATCACCGGTGATGCGGTGCAGACACATGCCGGCAGGACTGCTTTTTGTTTTGGGTGGGTGAGGTGATTTGCGAATTCACTGGATTCAACGGTTGACGATTTGGGCTTCCTTGATTCTCACCATGGTGGTGACATTCGAGATGCTTATCACCATCGACCAGGAGCTTCCTGCGGGTACTGGTACCTCTTTCACCGTCGAGAGGGTTGATACCGCGACGAAGGCGGATGCTGTGCGTGCGATTGCCCAAGCTTCAAGAACTTTGGGGATCAATGTCTTCAAGATCCAACCTTCATTTCGTAACTCGATGAATTCTCGTGTTCTCGTGGCCTTTGTGGGTGACCAAAAGTCTTTTCAACGAAATGGAGGGTACGATTATCCTTCCTTTTCAACGCGTGGCCAGTCAACGAAGGTAGTTTCTTTTGAAGAGATTACCACCCAGGACTTGCGCGGAAGCTATGCGACCAATGCGGATAGGTCGCATATGGAACAGCTCGCCAAGGCTTTGTCACGTTCTCGGATAGTGGTTGACGAATCACGAGGCCTCTGGATGAATGCGACGGTATACGCGTTAGGGAAGGGTGGCCTTTGGGCGGGAGTCGCTATCATCGCCATCACATTGGCGGTGTCCACCGCGTATTCCCTATCCAGGAACAGGAAGATACATGCGGTCAAGGCGATGCACGGTTATACCAGCGGAAGGATACTCGTCGGCGAGCTGGTTCCGCTGCTCGCCACGCTCGCCGTGGGATTGATGACGATTGCCTTGATGGGATTGCCTTTCCTCTGGCTTGTCAACGGCTTCCACCAGATTTGGCGACTCCTCCGAGCGCTGCTTATCGCCGTGGCTGTATTGACAGCATATCTTGTCTTCCTGGCGTTGGCTTTAGGTGGTGCCGATACATTTCGCGATCGAATACCCGCCGTTCTCAACGGAGAGGGCGACGAACTCCGTGATGGCATCATCGCGGGTTTTGCCCAGTTCATGGTGGTGGCTGTTCTCTTTGGCACCATCAGCGGGTCTCTGAATAGGATCAGCGCGGTACAGAGCACCAGCCGGTCCCTGGCACAGTGGTCTCGCATCTCTGATCAATATGTCCTGAGGCTGTCAGTCAACACCAACACCCCACACGAGGATGAGCTCCGGGCAGCGCCTCCTCTGATGAAAGTGATCGAGGATCTTGACAGCAGAGGGAAGGTGATGTTGGTCGGATATAACGGTGACTCCGTTTTTTCCGATGATGGCAACGATGATCCTTATGAACCGGACGGATCCGATTCGATGATAGTGAGCCCGAGCTATCTCGACAAACAACCCATTGCCGGACTTGATGGGAAACCGGTCAGGGTGGTTGGAAAAGATATCGGGGCTTTCACACTCCTGGTGCCTTCATCATATAAAAGGGACCCCGGAGCCTTGTTGAAGGAATACGCCGAATATTTCAAGGGAAAGTGCCAACTGGGTGTCACCCAGAAACAGAAACGACATTCCTGCAACCCTCACGGCGTCCTGGTCCGCACACGTTCGGGCCAAGACATATCCCTCTTCTCGGGAACGCAGTTCATGCCTGCGGAAGATCAGCAGAAGCTGTCTTTGAAGGATCCAGTGGTAGCCGTCACATCCCCATCGTCAGGGTTGATGAGCCCCATGGTATACCTGTCATACACATCACGCGATAGTGTATTGTTCTCTGATCCGGAACTCTTGCAAAGCAAGCTGGACCATTATGGAATCTCCGGATACTTCCAAGGTATTGATAACGCCAAAGACTCGGTAGCGTATACGTTGTCATTATCCCGGAACGAGCAACGCGGAGACATCATAGCCATATCGTTCGGTCTGGCCGCTGCCATGATGGCCATCCTTGTGTGCTCAGCCGCGTATTGTGCAAGGCGGCGCAGACTCTCCTTCGTCCAATTCATCCATGGATACGGGTTCTTCAGAAGACATGGGGGCTTTCTTGTCATGCAGAATACCGGGGTGCTGCTGGACCTCATGGCAGTCGGCATTATCGGCTCGATGAACAAGGTTGCGGATCTGGTGGCTGGAGCATTGCTCTTCGCCGGATCCAGCCTCATCATGGCCATTACCGTATCGGCATACGAATCAAGGTTCCGTGCCGACGACATCAAACGCCCGTGAATCCGCGGTGCGGAGGGAGATGCATATGACAGACGCAAGCAGGCAGCCGACATTGCAAGTCGAAGGACTTACCAAGAGATTTGCGGAACACACGTTATGGTCGAGGCTGTCCTTCGACGCTGGACCCGGTTCCATAGTCGCAGTGAGCGGGCCGTCCGGCGCAGGCAAGACGACCCTGCTCAACTGCATCGGCTTGTTGGAGGACTTCGATGAAGGATCGGTCACTTACAACGAAAGGGCATTCCGTTCCGGTTATTTGCATAAGAGCCGGAAGGGGCACCGAGTGTGTCTTCGCGAAAAGATAGGATTCCTATTCCAGAACTATGGTCTTGTCGAACAGTGGAATGTATCGCGTAACCTGCAGATCCCACTCAAAATAAAGAAGCGCGAGCATTGCAAGGAACGGGACGAACGAATCGAAAGCGTACTTGACATCGTCGGAATGAATGGCTCGCAGAAGAAAAAGATTTACACCCTATCGGGCGGGGAACAACAGAGAATCGCCCTCGCGAGGCTCCTGCTCAAACAGCCGGGTGTCATTCTTGCAGACGAGCCGACTTCTGCGCTGGATCAAGACAACGCCAACGTCGTCATACACATACTGTGCGAACTTGCCCAACAAGGCTCTGCCGTCATCATCTCAACACACAATGAGGAAATAAAGAAAATCTGTACGTCGATCATCGAAATAGGTTGATACACCCACGTCCTCCACCCGCAGACCGTGACGACCCCGGGGAAGGGCATTACCCGCATCCGGCCGTACAGGGAGAAGGCCAGGCTGCTCATGGTGCGGATAAGCACCCAAGTCGTGCGCCGGAAGAAGCACAACATCAGCCGCGTCATCATGCTCCCCTCCACACAGGCCGGGGTACGGAATTCGCTCCAGAACCAAATGGGCTCGAACTACGTCGAAACACGAAACTTCGTCACCAGAATCAAGCAGTCGCTGAAGCATGTGGCCGCTCTCTGGGTCGCAGCCCTGACCGATGCCGGCGCAGAGGGCAGGCCTCATGAGAGCATCAAGAAAGGGACTCCGCCTGTAATAAGACGCAAGGCAGCACAAGAATCGCCATAGATTGGACCTTCAAGAACCAGCAGGTCCCATCAGCCAAGCCCAGCAAATGCATCGGCGATTCCGACTGTTCTCGCGGCGATGATCATTGTCCATCATTGTCCCCGAACATCGGATGCCGGGCACGGGCACCGGATCCAATCGGGACATAATGCTCAGTAGTTCTGATGGACTTGGAAGCCCCGGCTGCGCAAGGTATCCAAAATCTGGGTGATGTGATCGGGACCGTTGGTCTCCACTGTCACTTCCAAGAGCACGCCGTTGTCATAGTGGCCGGAAGATTTGAACTGGTCGTGGTTGAGCTCGATTACATTGGCACGCAGATCGGCCAGGACCGTGGCCACATTGACCAGCTGGCCGGGAACGTCGGGCAGCTCCACGCCAAACTGCATGATGCGCCCACGGGAGATCATCCCCCGCTGAATGACCGCACCCATGGTGACTGTGTCGATGTTGCCGCCCGAGATGATGGGGACGATCACGTGCGGTCCCGGGGCCGACCGGAAGACATCGGACTGCAGATCCAACTGTCCTAGGGCTGCCAAGGAGACGGCACCGGCTGCCTCGACCACCAGTTTGTGCTTCTCCAGCATGAATAGGATCATCTCCGAGATGTCGCTTTCGGTTACCTGGACCAGATCATCCATATAGCGGCTGAGCAGAGCATAGTTCAGATCGCCGGGACGCCTGACGGCCACACCCTCGGCAGCCGTACGCATCTGATCTGCTGCAACCACATGACCAGCTGTCAGAGATTCACGCCAAGCCGGAGATCCTACTGGAGTGGCTCCAATGACTCTGACCTCAGGCTTAAAGGTCTTTACGGCGAGCGCAACACCAGCGCCCAGCCCACCTCCACCCAGGGGAACCACGATATCGGTGACATCGGGCACATCCTGAAGAATCTCCATGGCTATGGTCCCCTGACCGCAGACGACCTCGTAGTCGTCAAAGGGCGGGACGAAGGTCATGCCGCGATCACGTGCCAGCCCCAAGGCGTAGTCAGAGCTTTCATCGAAGACCTCGCCCTGCAGGACAACCTCGGCACCATAGGCCCGAGTGGCATCGACTTTGAGGGGCGGCGTGATGCGGGGCATGACAATGGTGGCCTTCGCGCCCCGGCTGCGGGCAGCAAAAGCCACCCCCTGGGCATGATTGCCAGCGGAAGCGGTGACGATCCCGCGGTCCAGCTCGTCCTGATTCAGTGAGGCCACCTTGTTGTAAGCCCCGCGAATCTTGAAGGATCCCGTCAGCTGCAGATTCTCCGGCTTGAGCAGAACACGATGGCCTATCCGAGCACCCAGGTCATCGGATTCCTCAATAAGGGTGTGGCGGGCCACACCTTCCAGACGTTGGGCGGCTTTTTGCAGATCAGCGGCGTGATCGGCCTCGAGACAGGCAGTGATTGTTGAAGTATCCATGCTCCAAGTATGGTCGGCCAGGCCCGACCAATGGGTCTGCCGTCAACATGGTGGACACCCAAACGTACTGGAAACCAGAACATGTGAGCAATCGAACGTTTGGGCACCCGAAGACCAGACAGGTATGAGAGCAGACCTTATACAACCGAAAACAACCTGACCAATAGTCAAGCCAGCCACCAACCACCAGTGAACTTGACGGATTTCACGAGCAGTCACCGGTAGTGGCTGGTGGTCACCAGTGGCGACTGGCGGTCGCCTGCCTTACTTGTCTCTGCCCTGCTTGTCGTCAGTGAACTGCGCATGCGCCTCGTCAACCACGGTATGGTCATCGCGGAAGTCGTGGGAGGCCACGGGCTCATCAGTGTCACGGGCCACGCCGGCACCCAGGTCGGCCAGCAGCAAAGTGACCGCGGTCGGGTCATTGACGCGCAGCCGAGCCTTGGTCTGGCCCGGCCCGACCTTGATGGTCCAGCCCTTATCGGGCATGACGGCGAACATGGTCTCATCCGTCTCATCGTCGCCCAGAGCCATCATGAAGTCGTAATCATCGCTGTTGACGAAGGGCAGGATGGCCTGACCCTTGCTGGTGGCCACAGGGGTGACCTCAACGACCTTGGAGTTCTCCATGATCATCAGTCCCAGACCGACCACAACGCCACGCAGACGATGAAGCAGATCCTGACGCTCCTGTTCGGCCACCTGGGCATCGCTCATCCGGTAGTGCCAGGCCACTGCATCGGACTTGCTCTCCACGAAGGAGCGAGGGACCCTGGTGGCCGACTCATCCATGATGGGCCGGATCACCTTCTGCCAGGTGTCGGAGTCGGGCAGGCCTTGCGCCCGCTGCCACTCGTCCGAGTTGCTGCCAGGCAGGTTGCGGTTCCAGGCGCCATGCTCAGCAATCAGCCCCACCGGCAGGTCGCCGAACCAATCCTGCATGATCTGATGGCTGCGGCCGGAGACCAGCAGGAAGTCCACATCAGGATTGCTCCCCACCTGGGTCAGCAGGCGGCGGAGAGCTTGGGTGGGCTTGGCCCGCTCAGGGCGACGAACCAACGGAGTCAGCGTCCCGTCATAGTCACACAGGACCAGACGACGATGGGCACCGTCCCACTGACGAACGATGGCGTTGTGGTGATCCATACGCAGCCTCCTATCAGTCATGCCCGGAGCGGACACCTGCCGCAGGGAGTCGAGGAATGAGGTGCACCAATTGGCCGCAGTGCGCACCTTGAGCCGGGCCTGCATACGGATGTTGCGCCGCTTGGACTCCTCGGGGGTGATCTCCAGAGCGTTGTGCAGGGCCTCGCAGACCATGTCGATGTCGTAGGGGTTGACGATGAAGGCATCCGTCAGCTCGTCGGCGGCCCCGCACATATCCGACAGGACCAGGGTGCCATCGCGTCCGTCATGGCAGGCCAGGTATTCCTTGGCCACCAGGTTCATCCCATCGCGCAGGGGGGTGACCAGGGCCACGTCACCGGCCGTGTAGATGCCGCAGACCGGCTTGATGGACAGAGAGCGGGTGATGTAGTGGATAGGGGTCCAAGCCAGCAGGGAGTATCGACCATTGATCTCGCCCACCAGCTGGTCCACCTGGGCCTTGAGCCGTTGATAGGACTCGACGACCTCCCGCGAGGGGGTGGCCAGCAGGTAGTAGGTGACATGGCCCACCCACTCGGGGTACTTGTCCAGCATGCGGCCGAAGGCCTGAAGCCGCTCAGGCAGACCCTTGGTGTAGTCCAGACGGTCCACCGAAACAATGACCTTGTTGGAGCGACTGCCCACCGAGGAGGCCGCCTGCTTGGCCAGCGTGGACTCGGGAATGTCCTCCTTCATGTAGTGGCTCCACCAGTTGGCGTCCGAAGCGGTGGCTTCGTTGGCCGCCACGCCCTCGGCAGTCACCGAGGTGCGGTAGCGATGCCGCGGGGACTTGCCGCAGACCTCGTCGATCCCTCGACGCATGGCCCGAGCCAGGCTGGAGTGGGCGGTCCGCCGGTAGAGGTTGTAGTCGATGCCGATGGGGAAGGCGTCGATGGCTGCGCGATGGCCATCAGGCATCTCGACCACGCCGTCCCGGTTGACCGGCAGCTCAGGCAGCAGCCTGTGCAACGAGGCCAGGAAGCTGGCAGAGAAGTCCACGGTATGGAAGCCGATCAGGTTGGCGCCCAAGACGCCCTCCAGGATCTCGCGGCTCCAGGGCAGGGAGCGGAAGATCTCAGCGCTGGGGAAGGGCACGTGCAGGAACCAGCCGATGGAGGCATCGGGGTAGCGTTCGCGCAGCATCTTGGGCAGGAGCATCAGATGGTAGTCCTGGATCCAGATGGTGTCGCCCTTGCGGATGAGCGGCTCCACCACCTGTGCAAAGCGCATATTGACCTTGCGGTACATCTCCCAATCCTCCTGGCGGAAGACGGCCTCGTGGGAGAAGTCGTGGAAGAGCGGCCAGAGGGTGTTGTTGGAGAAGCCGGCGTAGTATCCGTTCAACTCCTCCTTGCTGAGAAAAATAGGGATGCACCGACTCTCCCGGTAGGCCTGCCGGATGCCGGCCAGTTCCTTTTCCGAGTACTTCTGAGGATCGATGCCACTCCAGCCGATCCAGAGGCTGTCCTTATGGGAGCGGTGGTAGGGGCCGATGGCCGTGGCCAGTCCCCCCACGTTCTGGTGCAAGGTGTAGGAGCCGTCTTCCTGTGCCTGCAACGACATGGGCAAACGATTGGAGACAATGATCAGACGAGACATGCAACCCGCTTTCTTTTCCTGTCCGTGCCGGAATCGTCGGGATTGACCACGGCGCGAACCCATCGCCCCTGGACCCCGGGGACCCAACCGGTCCCACAGACCCATCGGGGCATCGCTGACTTCCACTCTAGCCGGGAACGCGCATCGGCGGCGGGGTTTTCCTCAGAGTCGGTAGACGAACCCCTCCCATGGGGAGAGGCGACCGGTCAGCAGGGAGCTGGCAGTCTGCTCGGGCCGGTAGGTGGATATGAGGATCCGGTCGGGATCCACAGCACCAAGGGCCATAGAGGTGAATCCGGTCTGGTCCAAGCCCAGAAGCGCTGCGGTTTCAGGCGGCAGTGAGGCCGGGCGGCTGCTCAGATTGACCACAACCAGCAGGCGCTGGCAGGGCAGGGCATCCAGAACGCTGGCAGCCTCGGGTCCCGACTTGGGTTCCGGCGCCTGGTCCAGGGAGCGGGTGAATGAGTAGATTTGGTCCGCATCCGGATCCAGAAGGGTGAAGTCGCCGGCCGCCACGACCGGATTGGTGTGCCGCAGGCGGATCAGCTCGCGATAGAAGGCCAAGACCGAATCCGGATCGCGCTGCTCAGTCTTGGCGTTGACTTTGTCCCTATTGGGATTGACGGCCAGCCAAGGCTCCTTGGGAGCATATGGAGCGGTGAAACCGGCAAATTTGGTGGAATCCCACTGCATGGGGGTGCGGGCATTGTCGCGGCTCATGTAAGCCAGGGCGGCCATCATGGACTCCGGATCCTGCTCGTGCGCCTGGTCGACCCGCTGATGGTAGAGGTTGATGGATTCCAGATCCTGGTACTGGTCAAGGCTGGTGAAGCCGGCGTTGGTCATGCCCAGCTCCTCACCCTGATAGATGTAAGGAGTGCCCCTGTGCATGTGCAGGAGAAGCCCCAGAGCCTTGGCTGAACGCGAGCGCAGCTCCTCGCTGGAGGTGTCGCCCCAGCGGGAGACGATCCTGGGCTGGTCGTGGTTATCGAAGTAGAGGCTGGCCCATCCGGCCTTGGCCACGGCCTGCTGCTGTTCGTCCATGGCCGCCTTGAGCCGGGAGACCCGGAAGGGACGGATGTCCCACTTGCTGTCCCCGGTGTCAACCTCGGTCTGAGTGAAGAGGAAGAGCATGTCCAGCTCATGATTGGCCGGGTCGGTAATCTGCCCGCTGCGGGCAGGTGCCAGGCTGGGAGCCTCCCCCACGGTCAGGTAGCCCTGCCGACCCTGGAAGACCTGGCTGCGCATCTGCTGGAGGAACTCGTCCAGCTTGGGGCCGTCCACGCAGAAGGGCACCGAGGACGAGTACCCCTCGGGACCTACAGGACCGTCAGCGATGGCCGAACCATCCTCACCGGGCAAGTGGCCCTCGGAGTCGACGGTCTTGGAGATCATGACGATCACATCCATGCGGAACCCGTCGATGCCCCGATCCATCCACCAGTTCATCATGTCGAAGACGGCCTGCCGGACCTGGGGGTTCTCCCAGTTGAGGTCGGGCTGCTTCTTGGAAAACAGGTGCAGGTAGTATTCGCCGCGCTGCGGATCGTACTGCCAGGCAGAGCCTCCGAAGTAGGAGCCCCATTGGTTGGGCTCTGCGCCGGGGGTGCCGGGTTCGTGGCCGGCCTTGGCAGGACGCCACCAGTACCAGTCGGCATGCGGGTCATCCTTATTGCGGGAGGCCTGGAACCAGGCGTGCTCGTCCGAGGTGTGGTTGACCACCAGGTCCATAACCACCTTGATGCCCCGACGGTGGGCCTGGTCCAGAAGCTCGTCCATATCGTCCATGGTGCCGAAGATGGGGTCGATGTCCTGGTAATCGGCGATGTCATAGCCGTTGTCGTCCTGGGGGGACTTGTAGACCGGGCTCAGCCAGATCACGTCCACGCCCAGGTCGGCCAGGTAGTCCAGCCGTTGGGTGATGCCCGGCAGGTCGCCATAGCCGTCACCGTTGGTGTCCTGGAAGGACCGTGGATAGATCTGGTAGACCACTGCGTTGGCCCACCAGGGATTGGGGGTGGCTCCGTTGGTCCGTACCCGGTCGGGCAGCTGCATGCGTTCTTCCTGGGTCATGGTCCTCCTGGCCGGACGGGTTCGGACGTCCTTGTGCCACCCCCACTATAAATCACCCATTCACCCCTGGTCGGCCTGCTCCTCGTGGTGAACGCGGAAGGCCAGCTCGGCCAGATGGACGCCGTGAGTCAGGAACTCCTGGGTTCGGCAGACGTAGTCATGCTCGCGTCCCAGACGTGCCAGATAGCCGTTGATGTAGTCCACCTCAGTCGGGCGGCCCTTGGACATGTCCTGGTACATGGAGGGATAGTGGAGGGGATTGCCCACGCGGCTGACGTAGTCCACCTCGTCCAGGGTCTCCTGCCTGGTCTGGATCAGCTGCTTGCCGGCCCGCTCGCAGGCGTCATAGGCCTCGTCGATCAGCTGGCGGGACATGTCCTTGGCACCCGGGTAGGAGATGAACTGGCCCATGGTGATCTGATACATGGTGCAAATGGTGTTGACCACCGAGTTGAAGATGATCTTGGCCAGGCAGGTGCCCTCGAAGTTCTCGGTCAGGATGGGGTTGAGGTTGGCGGCCTTGAAGTCCTCCGCCATCCGGCGCTCCACGTCGGTGGTCTGCTCGGTCATGGCGCACAGGTGCATGGAGCCTGCCCCGGACTTGCCGATGAAGTCCACGTCGCCCGGCCCGTTGAGGACCGTGCCGATCATGGCCGTGCCGCCGTAGATGCGCTCCTTGGGGAAGTACTTGAGCAGCTTGTCGAAGTGGCCCCAGCCATTCATGGCCGAGAAGACCACCTGATGGTCGCGGAAGAGCGGTGCACAACGCTCCAGAACCCCCTCAAGCTGCATCTGCTTGAGCATGACGATCCAGACATCGGGGTCGCCCTTGTAGTCCTCGGGGGTGTAAATGTTGACGGGCACCAAATGCCGATTCTCATGATCGCGGGAAACATAGACGCCTCCCTGGTCATGAACCTTGTCAATATTGGGCATCCAGGTATCCACGAAATCCACCTGCAGGCCGGCCTGCTCCTGCAGCAGCACGCCCAGACGATAGCCCATGGCTCCGGCACCGATGACCGTATAACGCATCGAAACACACCCTCTTTGTTCTCTTGACTAGACAACGCACCTCCGGGGACCGGCCCGGGGGGTTACCAAGCAGTATGCCGAGGCGGCAGAAGGGAACCAAGGCGACGGTCGCATGGTGGACATAAGAGCTGGTTGGAAGACATGGCCGCACACGCGGACATCCTGCCATCACAACGAAAACGTCGACCTAGGCTGGAACCCATGCAGAAAGAACAGAGAGGAGCCGGAGGGATGGACCGGCGGAACCTGGCCATCCTGATCCTGGTGGGCGTGATCAGCGGATTCCTGTCGGGGATGTTCGGCATCGGCGGCGGATCGATCATTGTGCCTGCCCTGGTATGGACCGGACTGCAGCAACGGCAGGCCTCGGCCACCTCGCTGGCCTCCATGATTCCCATGTCGCTGGCAGGGGTGGCCTCCTACGCCCTGGGCGGGCATGTGGACTGGCTGGCGGCCCTGCTGCTGGCCGTGGGCACGGTCATTGGGGCGCAGATCGGCACCTGGCTGCTGGACCGGCTTCCAGAGGTGATGCTCAGATGGCTCTACGTGGGCTTCCTGATGGCCGTCATTGCCCAGCAGCTGTTGTCCACGCCCTCCAGGGAGAGCAGCATCAAGCTGAGCCCGGCAGTGGCTCTGATCATTCTGCTGGTCGGCGTCCTGATCGGAACCCTGTCCGGCTTGCTAGGCGTCGGCGGCGGAGCCATCGCGGTGCCTGCCCTAGCCCTGCTGGGCGCCAGCGATCTGATCGCCCGAGGGACCTCCCTGCTGGCCATTCTGCCGAGTTCCCTGTCAGGGACGTTCACCAACCTTCGTCACCACCTGGTTCACGCCGGTCAAGGGCTGCTTCTGGGCATCGTGGCTGCCCTGACCACACCGGTGGGCACCTGGGCGGCCTCAGGAGTCAGTGCGCGAGTTGGCGCCAATCTGTTCGCCGCCTACCTCTGCCTGATTGTCCTGCGCTGCATCTGGGCGGCCCTCCAGGTCACCCCGGCTTTCCAGCGGTACAGGGCCAATCACAACCACCGCTGAAAAGCAGGACTCAGTCCCGGCGGTGCCGTGCGAAGAAGTCGGCAAGAATCCCGGCGCATGTCTGTTCGCACACACCGCCCAGCACCTCGACCTTTGTTCCGGTGTGTGGGTCACGGGGCAGATCCCAGACCGATCCGCAGGCTCCCATCTTGGGGTCCCAGGCGCCGAAGACCACCCTGCTGAAGTGGCAGGCCATCAGGGCTCCTGCACACATGGGGCAGGGCTCCAGGGTGACGACCATGGTGCATCCTGCCAGATCCCAGCCCACGTCGGATTTTCTGATGGCTTCCATCTCGGCGTGAGCCAAGGGACGGCCCAGGGCCTGCCGCTGATTGAAGCCTCGGCCGATGACCCGGTCCGAGGCATCCAAGACCAAGGCACCCACGGGCACATCACCACGGCCTCCGGCTATGCCGGCCAGCCGCAGGGCCTCCTCCATGGGCGCCTTCCACCGTTCTTGCACGGGTTCAGTCTGGCAGTCCAGCCCGACAGGTCGGTTCAGTTGATCATACCTGCGATGCGGCGGCGCACATGGTGCAGGTGGCCCTTGGGCCGCCCGGATGTGTCGATGCCCCGCTTGGCCAGGAAGGCACGAACCATCTTGTCGCCTTCGCTGAAGATCAGGACCGTCAGTCCAATCCCCAGGCAGATGAGCCACTGGCTTGCACTCAAGGGGGCCATGCCCAGAACGCCTGCAACCGGAGCCAGATACATGGCCCCCGCATGGATGCCCAGGGCCACGAACGAGGCCACCAGCAGGAAAGTATTGTCCAGGGGATTGAGCTGGACGATCAGCCTGTTCTCGGACCGGGCCGACATGGCGACGAAGAAGTTGAAGAGGACCAGCAGGGTCAGGGCCATGGTCCGGGCGTGAGCCAGATCCATTCCCGCATTGATATTGAGGCGGAACAGAACCAAAATGCAGGTGGCCATCCAGAGCCCGCAGACAGCAAGTCGCGCCCAGAGCACCCGCGAGAGCAGGCCCTCTCCAGACGAACGCGGGGGCGACTCCAGCTCATCGCCGTTGCCTGGTTCGAATCCCAGGGCGATGTCCTGGACGCCGTTGGTGACGAAGTTGATCCAGAGCATTTGCAGGGGCAGGAAGAGCAGGGGCTCCTCGGCAATGACATTGACCCCCACGGCGATCATGGCGGCTGCAGCTGTAGAAAGAAGGAAGTAGGCGGACCCGCGGATGGCCTTGAAGATGACCCTCCCCTGGCGCACGGCCTGGGTGATGGTGACGAAGTTGTCGTCGGTCAGAACCACATCGCTGGCCTCCCGGGCCACGTCAGTGCCGGAACGACCCATGGCGATGCCCACTGAGGCAGCCTTCAGTGCCGGGGCGTCATTGACGCCGTCGCCGGTCACAGCCACCACATGGCCCTCGTCCTGCAGGGCTTCCACAATGCGCAGTTTGTCCTGGGGGGAGACACGGGCGGCGATGGAGGTCTCACGCAGACGGGCACGGAGGACCTCGTCGCTCATCTCCAGCATTTCGCTGCCGGTCAACGCCTGCTCGGTGTGCTCCAGACCCAGGCGGCGGCCTATGGCGGCTGCGGTCACCGGGTGGTCACCGGTGATCATGACCACGCGGATGCCGGCTCCTGCGCATTCGGCGATGGCCTCGCGCACGCCGGGTCGGGGCGGGTCGAGCATACCCTCAAGTCCCAGGAAGGTCAGGTCGTCAGGTCGACGGCGGGAGGCAGGATCCTGGTCAGAGGAAAGGACCCTGCTGGCCACGCCTATGACGCGCAGCCCCTGGGAGCCCATGGCTTCATAAGACTTGTGGACGGCCTGGGTATCCAGGGGTACGACCTGGCCATCCGGGTCCAGCATGGTTCGACTCATGGCCATGACCGCATCCGGAGCGCCCTTGACGTATTGGGTCAGGGTGCCGTCCGGGCTGCGGCGGATGGTCATGGAGTGGAGCAGCTCCGGCTCGTAGGGAGTCTCCATGACGATAGGAGCATCCAGGTCTTCAGTCGTCACGGCCCCGGTCTGGTCGGCCAGGCGGGCCATGGCCATGTCGACCGCGTCGCCGCTGTATTCGATCTCGCCCTGTTCATTCGGTTGCCGGTGGGCCTCATTGGTCAGAGCCCCGGCCCGAGCCAGGGCGGCCAGACCGCGCATACGATCGTCGTCGGATACAGCCGCTGCGCCTAGGTCCATGCCCTCGACGGGAACCGGCTGGCCACCGCCCAGGGTGAACTGTTCCACGGTCATGCGGTTCTGTGTCAGCGTACCGGTCTTGTCCGAGCCGATGACGGTGATGGAACCCAGAGTCTCCACCGCCGGCAGAGAGCGGACGATGGCATGGTATTCAGCCATCCTCGAGACACCCAAGGCCATGGCCACGGTCAACACAATGGGCAGAGCCTCGGGCATGGAGGCCACCACCAAGGAGACCGCAGACAGGAAGGCTCCCGTGGCATCGCCGTTGAGGATGGCACCGCCGATGAAGACGAAGATGGCCACCAGAATGACGGCGACGGCGATGCCCACCTCGGTGCGGTGAATGATCCGCTGCAGGGGCGTGCGGCCCTTGGCCACATGGACCAGATCGTTGATTTCGCCCAGCTCGGTGTCGGAGCCAGTGGCCACCACCAGCCCGCGTCCACGGCCGCTGGTAACCATGGTGCCCGAGAAGGCCATGCATCGCCTGTCGCCCAGGGCTGCATCGCGGTCCACGGGGTCCGTATTCTTCTTGGCATCCTCGCTCTCGCCCGTCAGCATGGCCTCGTCGATGCGCAGGTGAAGGGCCTCGATCAACCGCAGATCGGCGGGGATGCGGTCGCCGCTCTCCAGGAGGACCAGGTCGCCCGGGACCAGCTGGTCGGCGTCAATCTGCTCCATCCTGCCCTGGCGCACCACCCGTGTGGTGGGGGTGGACAGGGTGGTCAGGGCCTCCACAGCCTTGTCCGCCTTGGACTCCTGCACATAGCCGATGATGGCATTGAGAAAAAGGACCAGGAATATGGCCGCAGCGTCCACATAGTGCTGCAGAAAAATGGTGATGATGCCGCAGACCATCAGGACGGCGATCAGTGGGCCGGCGAACTGCTCCAGGAAGAGCTTCCAACGGGGTTTGGCCTGGGCCTCGGCCAGGCTGTTGGGCCCGAAGATTTCCAGTCGGCGTGCGCTCTCCTGCGTATCCAAACCTTGGTCCCCGGTGCGCAGGGTCTCCAGCACAGCCGAGGTCTCCAGGCTGTGCCAATCGGTGTCGTCGAAACGCATGTCAGTCCCTGCTGCCGCTGCGTCCTGATTCTTAATGCTTGTAGATGTCATGGATGATGTCATCGGTCAACCTGGCCTTTCCAAACCGGATCGGTCATTTGTCCCCGCATGCGACCCTCTGCAGTCGTTCTTGCAATCTTCCTTTTGGACCGGGGGATGTCCAAAAGCATCGGGGAAACAATAGCGTGCGCGCAAGTCCCCGGGGTCAAGAGATGGGGCTCCATGGTCAGCCGCCGCAAGCAGTGCCCGCTGGGAGGTTCGGAGCCTTCCCGGTCTTCACGAGTATACCGATTGAGCCGGCCTTTCATGCGCTTACGGGGGTCCCCGGGCCGGATTTTCACAAATGTTCGCCTATCGCGAGCACCGTCTGTCCACCATTGTGACTTGAGGTGTTAACTTAGCGCACATTGTCCATCAATACTGTTCCTGGATATCGCCATTCCGTATAATGGACTATGCGACGTCGATCCTCATCCGACCCTGCACTCGAAGATTCCTTCATTGGTTGAACGAACCCTACTTGTCGGGCCTGCGGCAGCCCGCCCGGGATTGCGTGGCGGAAAGGAAGCCCGTGGAAACATTCATCCTCATTCTGTGCATACTTGCTGCCGTCCTCGTCTCTTCCTTCATTTCCAGATTCATTCCCCGGATCTCCACTCCACTGGTCCAGATCGCCCTGGGCGCGGTCATGGCCCTGCTGCCCATTTTCCCGCGGATGCGGCTGGATCCTGAGCTGTTCATGGTCCTCTTCATCGCGCCCCTGCTCTACTACGAGGCCCACACCATCAACAAGGTGGAGCTGCTCAAGGGCTTGCGATCATCCCTTTCTCTGGCCATTGGCCTGGCTGCCCTGACCATGATCATGGTGGGCGTCATCCTGCATGCCGCCTGGCCCATGTTCCCCCTGGCTGCAGCCATGGCCTTGGGTGCCGCCCTGGGGCCCACCGATGCCGTGGCCGTTTCCTCCCTAGGCGAGAGCGCCGACCTTACACCGGACGAACATTCCATTCTTGCCGGCGAATCGCTCTTCAACGACGCCACCGGCGTCATCGGCTTCCAGTTCGCCATCCTGGCCACCGTGACCGGATCCTTCTCCCTGCCCCGGGCCCTGGGCGAGTTCCTCCTCGAGTTCGTGGGCGGCATCGGTTTCGGCCTGATCATGGGCTTCGTGGTCAACTGGCTCTTTGAGTTCGCCCGCCGCCTGGGCTGGGAGACCACCACCACCAGGATCCTGCTGGAGCTCTTCCTGCCTTTCCTGATTTACATGGTCGGGCAGAACATCCTGCATGTGTCCGGGGTCCTGGCCGTGGTCTCCACCGGGCTGCTGGTCCGTTTCGACCACACCGGAGTAGGCCCCAACACATCCAAGGCCAACATCGTCTCATCCAGCGTCTGGAAGGTGCTCTCTTTCAGCCTCAACGGCGCGGTCTTCGTCCTTCTGGGCATGCTGCTGCCGGCGGCCATGGGCACCAGCTGGCGAGACCGGCGGGTCAGCAACTGGATGCTGGTGGCCACCATCACCCTGGTCTGCCTTACCGTGATCGTGCTGCGCTTCCTTTGGACCGCCAGCGTCCTGATCTTCACCAAGGACCATGAAACCGGCAGCAGACGACGGATAACATCCAAGCTCCTGAGGTCGGCGGCCGTCATGACCTTCGGCGGACCCAAGGGAACCATCACCTTATCCTTGGCCCTGACCATTCCCTATATGACCGACGACGGGTCGGCCTTCCCCATGCGCAGCGAGCTGATCTTCGTGGCCGCCGGGGTCATTATCGTCACCCTGGTGCTGGCCAACTTCGCCCTGCCGCTGCTGGCTCCCTCACAGAGCAGCGAGGTGCCGGCCCAGCAGGTCGAAAAATCCATCAAGGTGCTCAGAGGCACAGTCCGGGAGCTTTCCAGCAGAATCACTGACGAGAACCGGCTGGCCATCCAGCACGTGATCAAGCAGTACAACCACCGCATCGCCAAGCTCAAGTCGCGGATCGGCCAGTATTCCCCCAAGGACTTCCAGGACCTGCAGGTGCAGACCATGGAGTGGGAACAGGACTACATGGAGGAGCGGCTGAGCCGGATTGAGGAGGCCCAGGATCAGCTGGAGGAACGGCTCAAGAGCAAAGACGCCAGTATTGAGCAGGCACCTGTATCAGCGCAGCCTGCGACCGAGGCCGAACCCAGCACCGAGGCCGAGACCGTAGCCGACAGGGATGCCGATGCCCAGCTGATCGACCGGCGCAGCGAGCGTGGCGACGACCAGGATGAACTGCTGAATCTGCGCAGCCAGGAACAAGCCGCCCGCAGGATTCTGTCCACCATATCCGGGTCCCTTTTCCACCTGGACAGGGGCGGAGAGATCCGCTGGAGGGCCTACACGGCTCGTCGGCGTATCAGGGGCCTGCTGCACAGCCAGTTCCACCGCCTGAAGCACCTGACCCAGCCGATCGACAAGGACCGTGTCTTCGTGGCCGGACGCCACCTGCAGGCGGAGATGAACCACTTCCTGATCGAAAAGCTCTACTCCGAGCTGGGCAAGGGCCGTTTCAAGACCGAGGACCTGCTCAACACCATCATCAACCACCAGATGATCGAATCCTCGGCGGAGGGAAAGACCGAATACGCGGGCATGCCTGCCGTCAGAGATCAGGTGGAGGAGGCCAAGCGCGAAGGGTATGCCATCGAGCTGGGCCAGATCCAGGACATGGTCGAATCCGGGGAAATCTCGCGCACCACAGCCAGGAAGATGCGCCGCAACGTCTACGTCATGCAGGTCGATGCCGACTCGGCCCTGTGAGCCGATCTACATAAGGCCCGAGGTCACGTCGATCTCGCCCAGCCACTGGCGAAGGTCGTTCATCTCGCGCATGTCGACGGCATGATCCAAGTGATCGTACTCGGTGGTGTGCAGCCAGACGTGCTCGTCCAGCCAGGCGGCCAGGGCCCGGAATTCGTACTTGGGCACCGTGGTGTCATCCGAACCGAAGCCCAAGAAGACCGGCTTGTTCAAGCCAGCCAGACGCTCATCCGCCGGAGCAGTGCCGGACACCAGGCCTGGGGCCAGGAACCCGGACAGGCATATGGAGGCCCGGTAGCGCTCAGGGTTGATCCGAAGCAGATGAACAGCCAGCATGGCTCCCTGGGAGAAGCCCATGGCCACCACAGGTCTCTCCTCGGGGATGTTGGCTGAAACCCAGGCGTCCACAGCCCGAGCCGCTGCATAGCCATCCCGATCCAGGTCCTCCTGCTCGGGGCGCATATCGTGAAACCAGGTGTAGCCCGGGCCGAACATGCCGCGCTCGCTGCCTGGCACCACCATGGGCGCCCGCAGGGAGGCGTAGTCGTTGTAGGGGGCCACGTAGCGCATCAGGTCAGCCATGTCCTCCTCGTTGGAGCCCCAGCCGTGCATGAGTACAAAAATAGGCCGCGAGGGGTTGCCAGTGCCCTGCTTGCGTGACCACTGGACCTGCTCGACCTTGAGCTCCTGCCCAAAACGTCCGGGCACCACCGTGGAGGGCCGACCCACCAATCCGCCGTCATCCTTTTGTGCTTGATCCATACCTGCCACGATAGTCGACTGGTCCGGTCATTCACTGCTGGCTCATGAGCGGCTCGGCCCGACCACCCCACTGGCCCTGCAGTCCGGTCACCTGGGTCTTGCTGCCCACGACCATCCAGCGCTTGCCGGTCAGCCGCCATAGATCCTGGGGCTGCAATCCGCCTCCGTAACGGGAGAGCAGGTCAGGCACGCGGGCGCGGATAGGCCCCTTGGCCAAGGAGGCTGCTGAATCGTTGTCGAAAACCACGTAGGCCATGGTCGTATCGGTGCAATACCGGACTTGGGAGATGCCCACGTACCCGTCCAGGCCGATGTCATGCCAACCCGAAGCGCACTGACCGACAGCCTTGTCGATACCGTCGGTCATAGCCTGAGCCGAGCTGATGGGCGCTTCGTCACGCGCAGGAGCCTTGATGATGCCCTTGGGAAAAGAGTTGGCGATGAGCAGGCCTGCTACGGTCAAGAGCATTCCACAGATAAGAAGAATAATGCCCGCCGAGCCCACCGATGGCCGGTTCGGGACTGTTCCGGAGTGACGGGCTATGACGACCAGGATTACGGTCAAGAGGGCAAAGGCCACAGAGACACCCACCCAGGCTGAGATGCCCACCTGACCTATGACCCCCAACCTGGAGGGGGCTATGGCGTGGGCCAGCAAGGCCGCGCCCGCCAGAGCCGAGACCAGCCCTGTGACCGCCGCAAACCGACTCCAGATGTTGGCATGGGCTATCTGAATAGGGCGCTCATCAATATCAGGGCGAGGAGGATAGGAGGCCGGCAGACCCTCGTCATACCCGCTGTCCGCCAGCCGCTGATCCAGCTGGTTGAATCCATCGGCCATCGACCTCGCCACCTTTCACGGTTGGTTTCAGTCTATGGGGGCCGACGCATGCAGACAGGCGAGGGCAGCCAATGCTTCACCATCCCAACATCCCGCTGGGCTGATAGATGGGCATATTAGAAGCGCCTAGTTACTACTTATCGCCGCGGCGTTCGACACCAGCACAGGTCCGATGACAGTGAAAGAACCCGGAGCCCAGCTGGAGTTCAGCCCTTGATGTCTCGGGGATCCTTCTTGCCTATGGTGCGCTTGTCGCGGATTTTGTTGCCACCCTTGTTATGAATGTTGACCTCACCGCCACCTGACCGGTCTGCAAAGACTTTGGCCTGCTTGGTGGCCTCCGCCTTGGTAGCGAAGGTGCGGGAGACGCGTGAGGCCCCGGCCCGCTTGACTGTCCAGAGATCGCGATCCCCGTCGTATTGCACGTGATAATCAGCCATGATGGCCGTCCTTTCCGTACTTCCCTGTACCCCCTAATCTTCCACTGCCCGGCCTGAGGCACCGTGCTTCGACACTCCAGAATTTTCAGGAATATTGTTCAACAAGGACCCGGCGCTGTGTGGCAACTCCTGTCTCAAATACGAATGACTCTCTGGTTAGCGTGGAGTCCGGCGACAACTCGGCATGATCCCGCAAATACCAAAAAGCACACGCACGACTTCGGCATCTATTCTTCCGTGTTTATTGCTGAGAAATAATTTTCAAGAGCCTTCTTGCCAAGAACCAACAAAAGCCGTTTAGGAATAAGGCGCTTTGCGGAGATATACAGACTCGACAAACCTATGACCAAGAAACACCCACATAAGCAGCTCATATTCCATATGTCAGATTTGCGACATAAGGCGCGATCTCAAAACCAGATTATGTTAATAAAGCTCAAAATATATGCAAATATGAAAGGTTTGAAATTCCGATCTTGATCGACATGTCCGTAAATCCGACTGGAGCGGGCGACGGGAATCGGACCCGCCTCTGAAGCTTGGGAAGCTTCCATTCTACCAATGAACTACGCCCGCAAATCCGGCTACCCGGGTCAGACCTCGGCCAACCGCATGCGAGTCACCATGGTAGCAGGTCTCGGCGATGTGCGCGAATCACCAACTCCGGGCACGGTTGCGAGACAGGTCTTCAATCCACTTTCAGACGGTGCCGTCAGGCTCGATCAGGTCAGCCACCACCGTGGAGCAGGCCCCAAGCAAGGCGGCATCCTCACCCAAGGCCGATCGGTCAACTACAAGGGGCCGCCGGAAATCAGTGGCAAGGGCATCGTTCATGGTCTTCTCCATGGCGCTTAGGAAGATGCGGTTGACCACCCTGGAGTCGCCCAGGACAGCCACGCGAGGAATATCCATAAGGCCGGCAGACATGGTCAGAACACTGCCCAGCAGTTCACCGGCCCGACGCAGAATACTAGCCAGGTGGTCGGGATCCCTGTCCATTGCAGCAGTCAGCTTGGGAACGCTGATCAGCGATTCCAAGCAGCCCCGCTTGCCGCAGCGGCACTGAGGACCGGTAGGATCGACCACCACATGACCGATTTCGCCGGCCGCGCGGTTGCAACCGGTCACCAGCTCGCCGGAAACCAGCAACCCTGCCCCAACTCCGTCGCCCAGATGGACCAGCAGCAGGTCGGACTGACCTGAGCCAAACTGCTGCTCGGCTAGGACCTCATTGTTAGCATCGTTGTTGACCGTCACCTCAAGGCCTGTCTTCTCATGCAGATAGCCGCGCAGATCGGTCTGGACCCAACCCAGGTTGGTGGCATCATCGACCACGCCTTCGGCGCTGACGATGCCGGGACTGGATACGCCGATGCCCATGATGGGATGGGTTGCACGTTGCATCAATGAATCGGTCAGCTCCCCGACCAAATCCAGGGGGACCTTGCCGTCAGCCGTGAGCGGGATCTCCTCACGCGCCACCACCTGCCCGGTCAGGTTGAGCACCGCTCCCCTGAAGACATAGGGCGTGGAAAGATCCAGGGCCAGGATGCTGCGCCCGTCAGGATTGATGCGCAGCAGCCGTCCCCTCTTGCCCGGCCCGGTGGATTTGCTATAACCCACCTCCATGAGCAGATGCTCGCCCAGCAGCTCGGCCACGATGTCCGATATGGCGACCCTGGTCAGCCCTGATGCACGAGCCAGATCAGCCCTGGTCATACTGACATCGGGATAAAGCAGCCTGAGCAGGATGGCTCGGTTGTGGTGCCGCACCGACTTGGGCAGCGCCTTGGACAGGTTGCCGGTATTGCTGGTCATAATTCGCCTGACGATAGATAATGCGGGAACGGGGACCCGCCATGGGGATTGGGCCTTGAACCCCGTGACCATGCCCATCCATGCTTGCTTCTTATATTGTAAACTTCCTTGCTCAGGCAGGTCCAGACCTCGCCACAGCAGTATCAAAACGGTTCGTTTTCAAGGCCGCGCAATAGCATCTCAGACAAGACCACGGGGGCAGCAAGTAAAAAGTTCAGTTTCCTAACAATTGCGTGTTAGGCTGTGAATAGATACTAGAAATAGCTGCATCCCCTCACTGAGCAAAGGAGCGATCGCCATGACCATGACACCGAACCATTCAGGAGACTCACCGTCCGCCATCAATCCCCGATACCTGCTGGGCAACGAGGCCAACCGCATCTTCATGGCCTCGCAGACCTACGGTTTCCTGGACTTCGGGCGTGGGTTCCCCACCGAGCAAGGCGGCGCCGGCTGGCTCAATGACGACGGCAGCATCGACCCCGACCAAGGCATCCAGACCTGGATTACTTGCAGAATGACCCACGTCTACGCCATCGGCAGCCTCCTGGGCTACCCGGGAGCGGCGGAACTGGTTCACCGCGGTGTTCAGGCCCTTCAGGGCAACCTACACGACGACGAACATGGCGGCTGGTACCCTTCGGTCTCCTGGCAGGGGCAGCCCGAGAGCGGCAAGTCCTGTTACACCCACGCCTTCGTAGTCCTGGCTGCCTCCTCGGCCATGCTGGCCGGCGACCCCGACGGGCAGGCCTTGCTGGATCAGGCACTGGAGATTTTCAACCGCTACTTCTGGGATGACGAGAAGGGGCTGGCCGTCGACACCTGGGACAGCGGCTTCACACAGCTGGACCCCTACCGGGGGCTCAACGCCAACATGCACAGCACCGAGGCCTTCCTGGCCGTGGCCGATGCCACCGGCAAGGAGGACTACCGCGAGCGCGCCGGCCGCATCATCGACCAGGTCATCAACTGGGCCGAGAACAACCAGTGGCGCATTCCCGAGCATTTCAACAGCGACTGGCAGGCCGACCTGGACTACAACCAGGACAACAAGGCCGACCAGTTCAAGCCTTACGGAGCAACGCCGGGCCATGGAATTGAATGGGCCAGGCTGATCACCCAGTACGCATTAAGCAGGTTCGATCAGGAGGCCGACCGCCGCCACTACATCGAAGCTGCCGAGCACCTGTTCGCCAGGGCTGTTGAGGATGGCTGGGCCGCCGACGGAGCCGAGGGTCTGGTCTACACCACGGACTGGCAGGGCCGCCCGGTGGTCCACGACCGCATGCACTGGACCCTGGCCGAGGCCCTGAATACCTCGTCCACCCTCTACGCAGCCACCGGCAAGGCCACCTACGCCAACTGGTACGCCACCTTCTGCAGCTACGTAGATCACTATCTGATCGACCACCAAGGCGGGTCCTGGTGGCATCAGCTGGATGCCGACAACCACGTGATCGGCACAGTCTGGCCCGGCAAGTCCGACCTCTATCACGCCTTCCAGTCCACCCTGATTCCCTACAACGACCCGGCGGTCTCCATTGCTACGGCCATCAAGCAGGCCTGCGAACAGGGACGGACGGACCAGGGCCAGGCCCGCTGAAAACTCATGGCAACATCGACCCCGCATCCCAGGGCGGACACAGATAGCGCCCAGGCCGGCCCGATCAGCCTGGGAATCGACATCGGCGGCACCAAGATCGAGGGCGTGGCCATAGATGGTGACGAACACCTGCTGGCCTGCCATCGAATCCCCACGCGCGAGGGCAACCAGGCGGTCCATGACGACACAGTGACACTTATCCGCCACCTGCTGGATCAAGTGGGCCCAAACCAAGGTCCGGTCACCGTAGGCTTAGGTATCCCTGGGCGAGTGGATGCCAATCGGGGGATGGTGGATGACGCGGTCAACCTGGGCATCCGCCACATGGCGCTGGGTCCTGCCGTTGCCAAGACGACCGGACTGCCCGTCCGCGTCGAGAACGATGTCAACATCGCTGCTCTGGGAGCCGCGTCGCAGACTGGCGACACTCTGATGGCCCCTGGAACCACACCCCGCTCCCAGGTTGCCAAGGACCAGGCCCGACACCCCGCATCAGAGCCTAGGCGTGACGAACCCAGGGCCCTGCCCGACCAGGACGACCACGTAGTAGCCTTCATCAACCTAGGCACCGGTCTGGCAGCGGGCATCATCCGCGGGGGCAGGATCGAACACGGAGCCAGCGGGGCAATCGGTGAAATTGGCCACATCTCGGTGGATGCCCACCAGTTCCCCTGCAAGTGCGGCCAGTGCGGCTGCCTGGAGACCGTGGCTTCAGGCTCGGCCGTGGAAGCCCTCTGGCCGGGAATCGCCCACCCTCTGCCCGACCTGATCGCCCAGGCAAGCCAAGGGAATCAGCGTGCCCAGGAAGTAGAGGACATCATCGGCCATGGCATTGCCCTGGCCGTACAGATCGTGGCCCTGACCGTCGATCCTGCAGTCATCATCCTGGGCGGCGGCATGAGCAGAACCGGCCAGCCCCTGCTGGATCTGGTCACCGAGCATCTGAACAGGAGCGCGGCCTGCAGCCACTTCATCGCCTCGCTGAGTCTGCCCGACCGGCTGCGGCTGGCTCCGGCCGACCTGCCCATCGCAGCCATCGGCGCCGCCCTGGCAGGGCGCATGGCCGCCGACAGCCGCCCATCTGAGCTTATTGGAAAGGAAATCGCATCATGACCGAAATCATCATCGTCAAGTCCCAGGAGGAAGCCGGCGAAATCTACGCCCGCTGCACCGCCGATCTGATCCGGCGTAAGCCTGACTGCGTGCTGGGTCTGGCCACGGGGTCCAGTCCCCTGGCGGCATACCAGGCGCTGGCCGATCTGGTCCACAAGGAGAGAATCGACGTCTCACAGGTGCGTGGCTTCGCCCTGGATGAGTACGCGGGGCTGGATCCGGCCCACCCCCAGTCCTACCGGTCCACCATCGACCGGACCGTGGTCGAGCCTCTGGGCCTGGACCCTGCCAAGGTGAGGGTGCCCAATGGAAACCTGGACACCATCAAGGACGCTGGCCGTGTATATGACCAGGCCATCGAGGATGCCGGCGGCGTCGACCTGCAGATCCTGGGCATCGGCACCGACGGACACATCGGCTTCAACGAACCCGGATCCTCCCTGGCCTCGGGCACCCGCATCAAGACCCTGACCGAACAGACCCGCATCGACAACGCCCGCTTCTTCGACAACGACATGGACCAGGTGCCCACCCACTGCATCACCCAGGGGATCGGGACCATCCTCAAGGCTCGCCAGCTGGTCCTCCTGGCCTTCGGGGCCGGCAAAGCGGAAGCCGTGGCGGAGAGCGTGGAAGGTGGCATATCATCCTTCTGCCCAGCCTCCGCCCTCCAGATGCACCCCCACGCCACCGTGATCGTGGACGAGGCCGCCGCCTCCCGCCTGCGCAACCGTGACTACTACAAGTGGGCCTATGCCAACAAGCCTGACTGGCAGTCCATCTAGAAGGCAGACCAAACATGTCCAAGGAAGCATACGAGTCGGCGGGGCTCGCGGTCGAGTCATCCCTGAATGGACCGGCCCATCCCCTTGTCCTGACCGGCGCAAGGCTGATAGACGCTCGAGGAATCAGGGAAGATAGCTGGATTTTGGCCCTGGAGGGCAGGATTGAACAGGTCGGACAAGGTAGAGAGAGCCTGGAATCCGCCCTGAGGGCCGCTGGCCTGGCCAGCCTGCCACCCTCCTTCCAAGCTGAATCCGATAACCATGACGTGAATGCGGACGGTGTGGAGTTCATCGATGCGACCGGCTTCATCCTCACCCCTGGGTTCATCGACATCCACTCCCACGGCGGCTGGGTTCACTCCTTCGATGACGGTGACGGGGCCATTCGCACAGCCAGGGCCTGCCATATGGTCCATGGAACCACCAGGCAGGTGCTCAGTCTGATCACCAATCCGGTCGACACGATGTGCACCAATCTGCGCTCGGTCAAGAGGGTCATGGACTCCAGACCCGATGTGCTGGGCGCCCACTTGGAGGGGCCCTTTATTGCCCTCTCCCGTAAAGGGGCGCACGATCCCAAGTGCCTGCGCGACCCTGAACCTGCTGTTCTCGACAGTCTTCTGGAGGCCGCCGACGGTTGCATACGCCAGGTGACGCTGGCCCCCGAGCGCAACCATGGCTACGAGGCCATAGCCCGCCTGCCCGGATCCGGTGTAGTGCCTGCGGTCGGCCATTGCGATGCCGACTACGACCAGACCCGCCGTGCCTTCGATGCCGGTGCCCGCATACTCACACATGTTTTCAACGCCATGAACGGCATCCACCACCGTCAGCCAGGGCCCATTCCGGCCGCCGTGGAGGACCGCCGAGTCACGGCCGAGCTGATCAACGACGGTTTCCATGTGCAGGACCCCTGCGTCGATCTGGCCTTCAGGCTCTTCCCCCATCGGATAGCCCTGGTCACCGATGCCATGGAAGCTACCGGCTGCGAGGACGGTGCCTACAAGCTGGGTTCCCTGGATGTAACCGTGAAGGGCGGCCATGCCCGACTGACCTCCAACGGAGCCATCGCTGGTTCAACCCTGACCCTGGATGTGGCAGTCGGCCGAGCAGTCCAAGTCATCGGCCTCCCAGCCCCCCAGGCCGTGGAAGCCGCCACTCTGACACCTGCCCGGGCCCTGGGACTGGACCGTCCCAACCCGATCACCGATGCTCCGCTGGGTCTTCTGGCACCTGGCTATGCTGCCGATCTCCTCCTCCTGAACCCGGCTGACTGGTCCGTCAAAACCGTGGTCTGCAACGGGCGCAGAATTCAGATCTAAAGCACGGATAGCCAAGGGCAGCAGGGAGGAGCTACCGCTATTGGCAGGCGGGCGCCTCAGACCGCTGCTCTCTCAGTATCCTACCTGGGCTCCACGTCCGGAATTCACCTGCGTCTGCCCCATCTCCTGGCTCATCTGCATCAGGCGGGCTATGCGCTCATTGGTGGGCGGATGGGTGGAGAAAAGCCTGCTGAATCCCCTGACCGAGAAGGGATTTTCTATCATCATGGCAGCGGCGCTCTGGGTGCCAGCAGTCTGAGGCATGGGCACAGCCTGAGACCCGTAGGAAATTTTGTTCAGCGCCGATGCCAGAGCCGCCGGGTCCCCAGTCAGCCGACTGCCGTCCTCGTCGGCGTCATACTCTCGAGTGCGCGAAATCGCCATCTGGATCAGGGAGGCGCCCAGGGGGGCCAGAATCGAGCTGATTAGCACGCCCAAGAGGCCAAAGACGCCGGAATCGTTATCCCTGTCCCGGCTGTCGCCACCGAAGTACATGAGGGAGTAGCCCAGATAGGTGATGACTGTGGCCATGGCCGAAGCTACGGCAGAGGTCAGAATGTCATGGTTGTAGACATGCATGAGCTCGTGACCCAGCACCCCACGAATCTCACGCTCGTTGAGAATGCGCAGGATTCCCTGGGTGCAGCAGACGGCGGCATGGCGCTCGTTGCGGCCTGTAGCGAAAGCGTTGGGAGAGTCGGTGGGGGCGATGTAGATGCGGGGCATGGGCTTGCCGGCCCTCCCCGACAGCTCTCGGACAATCCGATAAAGGTCGGGAGCCTCCTGCTCACTGACCGGCCGAGCGTGCATGGAGGCGATCGCCACCTTGTCGGAGAACCAGTAGGATCCGAAAGTGGTGGCCAGGCCTATGAGGATATAGATGCCCAGCGTCCCCTGGCGACCGCCGGTCAGCCACCAGATGAGCATAATAACGGCCCACATGAGGGCGAACAAAAGCGTCGTTTTCAGGCCGTTGAAATGTCCGTGAACCTTCAGCTTGCCATTCATGAATTCCATGGTAGACAATGCCGCTGAATTTTTGCTGAACGACCGCTGAAAAGATGAGGCTGGCGATGTCCCCCCTCCATTTCAGAACAATACGATTGGATCTCCGCTCTTCTTGTCATGAGGCTTAGGAACATACCGGGCTTTCTTCAACCTCCCGTTGGCATCGAAGAACTGACGCAGGCTCATGGTCTCCACCCCAAAATGGTCTGCGATGTTAGGAATCTTGGGCTCTTTCTTCATGTGCTGCCCCTGTTGAAGCGGGACCCGGGCCTCGTCCGTCACGATGACTGCTCCCTCGACCTTGGCCACGGCGATCAGCCAGGGATCCGCCTTGCTCTCTGGCTCCCAACATTGGCGTGACTCTTCTGCGTAATGCCCGCAGGTGACCAGATAATCCTGGATTTGCGCATAGACCTGCGCATACCTGTCATCCTTATGACTTATTTGGCGGCCTTTGAACACTGCACGCACCCAAAGATCCAGCATATCGGGATCAGCGGCTTGCTCGTTGACCAGCTCTTCGTAGACAACATCCACCATGGCAATCGCCTTGTCCTCAGCCAGCTTTTCCATCCATCGCCAGAAGGGGTGAAACTCCTTGTAGTCGAAAGGATGGTTGAGCCGGTAGGAGGCGATGAAGATGTTGGAATCAGGCAGGTAGAGGGTAGCGGTCATATCAGCTTCTTTTCACGAATCAATCCCTGATAAGACTGCGAAGAACGCACTCCCACCAGATCGAAGCCCTCAGTCGGAGCCAGTCTGCCCCCGTCCATAGCGGCATTGACCAGGCGGACGAAACCGGTATCGACCCTGGAGGCATTGGTCCTGTTGCCATTACCATGGGTTTCCTGATCCTGACGATGAGCGGCCTTGTCCTGAAGATGCCGATCCATTCGTGCCCGCAGCTCCTCAAGCGTATCCTCGCCGGTCAAGCCAAACTGATGGGCCTGTATCCCCATGGCCAAGGCACTCAGATGGAAGTCGTCAGCTATGGACTCCGCGGCATCGGCCGGCTCTTTGCCCCCGTCCAGCTTCTCCTGCCAGAGCCGCCGGAAGTGCTCATCGTCAATCACGGCCTTTACCACAGCCCGGTTTATCGCACGCTCCGTGGCCTTGCGATCCCCTTGGCCGCCAATGCCGTCGAAGAGCTCCTGAGTGCCCAGCAGTACGTGCCCCACCTCGTGAATCAAGGTGAAGATCATGCCGTCAAAGGAATCGTTTCTGTTGATGAACACCAGCGGGGCCATGTCGTCGATCAGCACGAATCCCCGGAACTCCTGGAGATCCAGCTTGAGGGATCTGGTAGAACCCACCTGGGAGTTGAGCATGATCATGATGCCCGCATCAGAGGCGCGTTCCTTGAGCTGACGGAAGCGATCGCTGGAATTGCCGCCCTCCCAAGCAGAGCGCCCATCCAACCCAAGGGTGGAGCGAAGCGCATCAGCCAGGGCATCGCCCTGCTCGGCATCGCGCACCGAACCGACCAGTGGGTTGGCATCCAGGCCGGACTCAAGCAATTCATCCCTGGCCCACTCCTGCCTGAATCGCATCTGGTCTATGGTGTCCTGCAGGTTTTTGCTGGGTTGCACAGACGTATTGCCTACGGTCCGGTACTGGACCAGAGGCTCAAGACGGCGTTGGGGCACAACCGACCTGACCAAGGCGCCGAAGGGCACATGCAGGGCCCTGCTGAGCTGCTCTACCTTGTTGAAAGATACGGACACCGGTTCCTTGGATTCCAGCCAATCCGGCAACTGGCCAAGCCCTCGGCGCTGAGACAGGGCCACTGGATCGGCATCACCCTCCTCAACGGCCCACTGGAGGGTGGCCGGATAGAGAGTCAGGTTAGCCATGTCACGCTCCTTCGATTCCGTGATGGGCTCTAATAACAATGATAGCTACGCGAGGCCCATCCGTCTGCAGTAAGCACCCAGTATTGAATACTAAGAAAATAGGACCCGGGTGAGGATTCATGAGCCTCATCCAGGTCCTGTCACTGTCAACATAGGCCTAAGAGCGATCGCCTACTCGCCGTGAGCGAGCTTGCGGAGCTGCTCAGGGTCGATGACCTTGATGTGCTCACGGCCGGCCTTGGCGCCCTCGGCACGCTCATAGGCATCCACCCGCTTCCAACCGGCGAAGTCGATGGGCCTGATGCCCTTGTCAGCCAGGAAGCGATCAATCGAATCGTCGTCACGGTCCTGGGCGAAGCGGCCGCGAGACGGGCTGGCAGCCAGGTCATCCAGCATGTTACCGATAGTCTCCAGGGCATCGGACTTGGTGGACCCGATCAGGCCCACGGGCCCCCTCTTGGCCCAGCCCGTGGCGTAGAGGCGGTCGATGGGTCGGCCGTCCTGCCCTTCGGGAGCAGTGGTCACGCGACCGTGAACGTTGGAGAGGGTGTAGCCGGAGAAGTCGTAAGGAATGCCGGGAACCTCGGCAGGCTTGTAGCCGATGGCGTGATAGACGGCCTGTACCGGATATTCCTCGTACTGGCTGGTCTCCTCCATGGCGCCCTCGGGCGTGACCTTGGTCTTCTCCACGCGAATGCCGGTCACCTTGCCGTCCTGGCCGATGATTGCGGCAGGCATCCGGTAGAAGTGCATATAGAAACGTCGATCAGCAGGGTTGCCCTCGAAATCGACACCGCCGTCCTCAGCCATGTCCTCGGCCATCTCCCTGATGGTGAAGAGCTCCTCCAACATCTGCCGGGTCAGCTTGTCGGCACCGGCCCGATCGATGGGCTCCTGATCCAGGTCGAAGTCCTCCTCGTCGATGACGATTTGCACTCCGGGCAGCTTCTCCAGCTCACGCAGCTCCTGGACCGAGAACTTGGCCTGGGCTGGTCCGCGACGGATGAACATGTGCAGTTCGCGAGCCTGGTTGCCCTGAATCCCCTGGTAGACGTTATCGGGGATGTCAGTGCCCAGCAGGTCGTCGGCCCGGCGCATCAGGATTCTGGAAACGTCCATGGCCACGTTCCCTCCTCCGATGACGGCCACCTGCTTGGCATCCAGGGGCCAGTTCTGGTCAGCGTCGGGATAGCCGTCATACCATTCGACGAAGTGGGCGGCCCCGTGAACGCCATCAAGCTCGTGTCCAACGATCTCCAGGGGGCGGTCGTCCACCGCACCGGTGGCGAAGAGGACCACATCGTAGCGCTGAAGCAGATCATCCAGGTTGACGTCCTTGCCGAACTCCACATCCGCATAGAGGTGGATCTCGGGGTTGTCCAGCGTCTTCTCCAAGGCGCCGGCGATGTACTTGATGCTGGGATGGTCCGGGGCCACGCCGTAACGGACCAGGCCGAAGGGAACGGGCAGCTTCTCGAACAAATCGATCCGGGCCCGGTCGCCCAGGCCCAGGTTGGCACCCTTCTCCCGAAGCTGCCGCAACAGAATGTCAGAGGCATAGACCCCTGCAGGCCCCGCGCCTATGACGGCCACGCGCAGGGGTGAGCCAGCTTCCTCGCCGCGGGCCGGTGCAGGCATGGTGGAATCGTTGACAGTAATATCGCTCATGCTTGTCAGCCTAACGCAAAGCGTCGGTCGGGAACAGAGCTAGTCGGGCTCCATCCCCGGGACTTTCACCAAGCGTCGCGAAATGGTCTCAGTCCCGGTCTATCAGCGCAGTCAGGGCCCAGAGGATGGAAACCACATCGATGGCCTCCTGCGTAAAGGCGCCGACAACCACCGGAATCAGGTCGAAGGCGGCACAGAGCATGCCCACCGTGGCCAGGGTCAGCCCCAGCATGACCGCCTGGAGCATGACCCGCTTGGTCCTGCGGGCGATGGTGATCGATCTTGGTAGACAGGCGATGTCGTCATTCATGATTACGGCCTGGGCGGACTCAGAGGCAGCCGTGGTGGTGCCGTCAGTGATGGCCATGCCCACGTCGGCGGCAGCCAGGACCGGAGCATCGTTGACCCCGTCCCCCACCATCACGGTGATGGATTTGGTCACTGACTCCCCCAGGAATTTGGACAGCCAGATGTCCCAGAGGGGCTGTCGGTTGGGCTCCTCCTTGGAGGCCTTGGCGATCAGATCGGCCTTGTCCTCAGGGAAGAGGCCGGCATGCACGTCGGTGATGCCCACCTGGTCGGCGATGATCCGGGCCGAGGCCTCCTTGTCACCGGTAACCATGGAGAGACGGGTGATCCCCAGCTCCCGCAGCTGGGCGATGGTCTGGGCGGCATCCGACCTGGGCACATCCTTCATGACGATTCTGGCAGCCAGGACCCCATCGATAGAAATGTAGGAGGCCATCTCGTCAGGCGCCAGGGGGCCAAAGGAATCACTTGAACGCCCGTCGGCCACGAATTGGGCCCTACCCACCTTGACCTGATGGCCGTCGACCATACCCTGGACCCCGTTGCCGGAGTCCTCCCGAACCTCCTGCGCATGCAGATGGATCTCGTCACCGCTCTGCGCCCGCAGTCGCTCCTGGGCAGCGGCGCCGGCTTCAGCTATTCCGTTGGCCAGGATGTGGACCGAGTAGGCCTCCACAGCGCCCGCCATGGCCAGAATCCGGTCTGTATCCACCTTCTGCTCCCTGCCGTCAGGCAGGTCGATCTTGGCCACTTGGGGACGTTTGACGGTCAGCGTGCCGGTTTTATCGAAGAAGATGTGCGAGACCCGGCCCAGATTCTCAATCACGTCCTGGGTTTTGATCAGCAGCCCCGCCTTGGCCAGCCTCCCGGTCCCGGCCATGTAGGCCACAGGGGCGGCGATCAGCAGAGGACAGGGGGTGGCCAGGACCAGAACCTGGGCGAACCGGGTCGGCACGCCGGAGATGATCCAGGCCACGCAGGCGATGATGAAGGCCACCACGGTGAAGGGGACTGCCATCAGGTCGGCTGTTCTGACGACTGCAGCCCGCGAGTTCTGGGCGGAACGCACCAGGTTGAGGATCCGCTGATACTGGGAATCGCGGGCCAGCTGGCGGGCCCGCATCAGGAAGGTGCCCGAGCCGTTGACCGCTCCGGACATGACCTGGGCATCCTGGTAGAGCCTGCGGGGCATGGGCTCACCGTTGATGGTGGACATATCCAAGGTGGCGGTGCGGCTGATCAGCTCGCCGTCAACGGGCACGGTCTCGCCGGGCTTGACCACCAGGAGGTCGCCCAGGCGGACCTGATCGACCGCCACCGTGCTCCAGTCGCTCTCCTTGGGAAGGCCATGCTCTTCCTCCGGCAGGTCTACCTGGACTACATGGGCCACCTGAGGGGCGGCCTGAACCAGTACCGTCAGGTTGTTCTGCGCCCTGTTCCCTGCATACTGCTCGATGGCATCGCCGGAGTAGAGCATGAGAACCACGGCCCAGCTGGCCCAATACTGCTTGACAGCCAGGGTGGAGAGAATGGCGACCACAGCCAGGATATCCACGCCCACGTGGCCATGTCGCACGTCATCGATCATCCCCTTGAGGGTGTCCACCAGCGAAACGGCCACCAGGGCCGCAACCAGCCATTGGGCGGCCTGGCGATAGGGGTGCCAGAGCAGGCCCATGGCCAGCCCGCAGGCCAGAACCACCCAAAGCATGGGAACCTTCTTGGCGAAACCCAGGATTCTTGACATGACCACTTCCCCGCTCCGGACTTGTCTACCTGACAGCCGCAGCCGGATCACGGCTCTCTTCTGCACCTGACATATCAAGCCTATACCGCGCCAGGCCCAGCGGCGGACGGCGGATATAACAAGGGGCCACGCCCGTCATCTGACGGATGCGGCCCCCAGGGTTCAGTCCCGGATCACTGCCCGAAGAAGAAGCGGAAGGGATCCATGGAATCGTCGTCGCCCGAACCACCTTGGTCAGAGTCACCGTCCTGACCGCTGCCGTCCGAGTTCCTCCTATTGGTCCTGGGCTTGCCCTGAACGGTCTGCTCCTCACGGTCCAGAGTGGCGTTCACTTCTGAGGTCTTGCCGTCCCTGACCACGGTGATCTTGACCGAGTCACCGAAGGCGGCAGCCCGGACAAAGCCCAGCAGGGAGAAGTTGTTGTTGACCGCATGGCCGTTGAAGGCCACGATGGTGTCGCCAGTCTTGATGCCCGCCTTGTCGGCCGGGGAGCCGGAGACCACCTTGGTAACCTTGGCACCGCCTCGGGTGACCCCATCGGCCTGGGCTGTGCTGCTCTGGATGGTGACACCCAGGGAAACGTGCTTGGCCTTGCCGTCCTTGATGATCTCATCGGCAATCCGCTTGACCAGGTTGGACGGGATGGCGAACCCGATGCCGATGGATCCCGCCTCGGACTTGGAAGAAGCCATGGAGGCGATGGAGGAGTTGATCCCGATGACCTCGCCGGCCGCGTTGAAGGTGGGGCCGCCCGAGTTGCCGGGGTTGATGGCCGCATCCAGCTGGACAGCGTTGGTCACAATGGGGTTGTTGTTGCTCTCGTCCATGACCGAGACCGGGCGGTTCAGAGCCGAGACGATGCCGGTGGTGGCCGTGTTCTCATAGCCCAGTGGATTGCCGATGGCCATGACATTCTCGCCCACAGCCAGCTTTTCGGAGTCGGCGAACTTCACGGGCTTCAGGTCGGAAGGCGCCTGATCCAGGCTGAGGATGGCCAGATCGGCTGTGGTGTCGGTGCCGACCACCTTGGCCGTGTACATCTGCCCGTTGGAGAGGGTGACGTGGATCTCCTGGGCGCCATCGACCACGTGGTTGTTGGTGACCACATGGCCCTGGGTGTCGAAGACCGCACCCGATCCGGCCCCCACACCGCTCTTGGTCTGCACCTGGATGGAGACCACGGACTCGGAGACCTGCTTGCTGATGGCCTGCCAGTCGGGAGCCTGCCCGCCCTGGACCTTGGCCGTGCCCTGGCCCGAGGAGTTGGAGGATACCCCGTTCAGCGAGGAGGACGAGGGCAGGGTGATCCATCCGTTGGACAGTGCTGCCCAGCCCAGGCCCAGCATGAGTGCGGCAGCCACCAGGGCGGCCACCACGGCGGTGAAGACGTACTTGCCCGTGCCGCTCAAGCTGCTGCCGGCGTTGCTGGCTGGACCAGGTCGACCGTTGTTGGGGCCGCCGGGTCCGAAGGGTGAATAGGGACCCTGGCCGGAGGGCTGGCCCCCCTGGGGGGTCTGGCCGGCATTCTGACGAGGCTGGCCGTACTGTCCGAAGAAGCCCTGCTGAGGACGGGAGCCATACCCCTGGTTATTGGGCTGCTGCTGACCCTGGTCGTTGGCAGGCGGACGCGAGCCTGCGGGTGCGTAGGCACCATACTCGGGCGCAGGCCGGTAGTAAGACTGCTGCTGCGTCGGCGCATCCTGCCCTGTGGTCGAGCCGTTGGAGGCGGAGGCTGAAGCCCCGGCGTTGCTATCGCCATTCGACCCGTTTTCCGTAGTCGCGGACTGTGCATCGCCGCCAGGCATGGCAATGGGGGTCGTGGGCCTTTGGTCCCAGGCCTGAGTCTGCTGGTCCCCTTCTTCTGTCGCTGGGACTTGAGCAGAGTCGGTCTGGTCTGTGGAAGCTCCCGTCGCCTGCTCTTGCTCGGCGGCCCCGCGCTCGATGTGGCTTGGCTGCCAGGACTGACCGTCATCGCCGCCCCTCCAAGGGTCGGCCTTGTGCTCTTCAGCCATTTCTGCTCCTTCGGATCGATGCCGCTGCCTGCTATTCGGTCACGCTTGTCAATCTACCCCGTCGCCTGCGCTTTTTGCTGTTTCCGGCTGACAGGCGAAGCGGGTCCTCGCATGCATTGCCTCCAAGTCTAGGGCCGAAATGCTGAATGTTGTCTGGACATTGGATGAAAGTCATATCGACTGCACACAGGGCAGCAGCGGGACGGTTGGATGTCTTGGATACAGTGGAGCCATGAGCCTGATCACCAACCCGCTGGGAGCCACGCCGGGCCGACCCGGCGACCGCACCGCATTCTCATTCGAGACCCTGAACCGCTTGCCCGATAGCCCCGAAGGCCTGGGACGCAATGGCCGCCGCTACGGCCGCACCGGCATCATCCACACTCCGCACGGAGACATCCACACCCCCGCATTCATCCCCGTGGCCACACAGGCAGCCATGAAGGCTGTCCTGCCCGAGCAGATGCGGCAGCTGGGCGCCCAGGTCCTGCTGGCCAACGCCTTCCACCTGTTCGAACGCCCCGGCCCCGACATTCTGGACCAAGCAGGCGGCCTGGCCCGGTTCATGAACTGGGATGGCCCCACCTACACCGACTCGGGCGGCTTCCAGGTGCTCTCGCTGGGGGCGGGATTCAAGAAGACCCTGGCCATGGACGTGACCGGCATGAAGTCGGACCAGGTGATCGCCGAGGGCAAGGAGCGCCTGGCCTTCGTGGATGAGGACGGAGTCACCTTCAAGTCCCCGCTCAACGGCGACCGGCACCGCTTCTCGGCCGAGATCTCCATGGGCATCCAGCACCGCATCGGCGCCGACATCATGTTCTCCTTTGACGAGCTGACCACCCTGATGAACACCCGCACCTACCAGGAGCAATCAGTGGAACGCACCTTCCGTTGGGCGAAGCGCTGTGTGGACGAGCACCACAGGCTGACCCAAGCGCGGACCGGCAAGCCCTACCAGGCCTTGTTCGGCGTGGTGCAGGGGGCCAACTACGAGGATCTGCGCCGGCGCGCCGCCCGACAGATCGCCTCCCTGGACTTCGACGGCGTGGGCATCGGAGGCGCCATAGAGAAACGGCTGCTGGGACAGACCTGCGCCTGGATCTGTGACGAAATGCCCGAATCCCGGCCCAGGCACGTGCTGGGCATCGCCGCTGTGGACGACATCTTCGCAGGCGTGGAGAACGGCGGGGACACCTTCGACTGCGTATCCCCGGCCCGCTGCGGCCGCAACGGGGCCGTCTTCACCCGAGACGGCCGCTGGAACATCAAACGCGCCCAGTTCAAAACTGACTTCAGACCCATCGAGGAGGACTGCGACTGCTACACCTGCACCCACTACTCCCGGGCCTACATCGACCATCTGCTTCGCGCCCATGAGCTCAACGGCTACACGCTGGCCACCATCCACAACGAACGCTTCTTCGTGAGGCTGCTGGACGAGATCCGCCAGTCCATAGACGGCGGCTACTTTGACGAATACAAGAGGGAGACGCTGGCCAGGTTCTACGCCCACGGATCCAAGGGCTGAACCAACACGCCATTATTGCGCCGCGCAGGCAACCGTGCTAACCTTTCCAGTTGTCTGCGAACGTGGCGGAATGGTAGACGCGCTGTCTTCAGGTGGCAGTGAGCTGATGCTCGTGAGGGTTCAACTCCCTCCGTTCGCACGAAGCAATGGAAATGTCTTCGGCTGACCGATGTCGGTCGAAGACATTTTTTATTAATCAGATGGCAGCCGGGACTGTTCAGCCCATTCGATATTCCAGGCATACCCACCAGAATTCCCAGTCCGTTTGGACCTGCCCGGCGAGGGCTGCTAGGAGCGGACCAGACGGGCGATGGCATCGGAGGCCTCCTGCATCTTTTCATCGGCCTCTTCGCCTCCCTTTTCGGCAGCTTCGCGGACGCAGTGGTCCATATGGTCGTCCAGCAGGGTCAAGGCCACCGACTTCAGGGCGCTGGTCGAGGCGGCAATCTGAGTGAGGATGTCGATGCAGTAGGTGTCCGATTCGACCATCTGCTCGATGGCCCTGACCTGGCCCTCGACACGCCGGAGTCTGGTAATGGTCCGCTTTTTATCGTTGGCATATCCGGGCACGATTCACTCCATTCGTATTCATCCCATGGCCTTCATGACGCAGCCAAGACTGACCCGAATCCATGAAACCCATCTCGAAATTCACTATCAGTATACCCCTGGGGGGTATAGTGAGCCACATGAGCAGCATCCTGGTCCTTATCGCGGCCCTGGCCATCACGGCAGGCATCATCTGGTACTTCTTCGCGCCCAAAAAGGCCACCCAGGCCAAGGATGAGGGCGGCGTCCAGACCGTCCACATCACAGTCAAAGGGGGATACAGCCCCCAGCTGATCCAGGTCCAGGCCGGGCGGCCGGTCAAGTTGGTCTTCGACCGCCAGGAGAGCGGGGAGTGCTCCTCGCACGTGGTCTTCAACGACTTCAACATCGACAAGACCCTGCCCGCCTTCCAGACCTCGACCGTCCAGCTGACCCCGCCCAAGGCCGGCGATTATCCTTTCGCCTGCGGGATGAACATGCTCCACGGGATGCTCCGGGCCACCGATGGACCGACGACCGGCAGCGCCAGGACTCAATCCGAACACGAGCAGGGCGACCAGTCACAAAGCGAGCGCCCACAAGCCGAACCCATCGAACCCGCCAAGCCCGCCGAGACCAACGGCGGCAACGACCAGGACGAGGCGGATCAGGAGCGCACGGCAGAAATCCGCGACCTGACCAAGCGGTTCATCGTGGCCCTGGTCTTCACGCTTCCGGTCTTCATCCCGGCCATGTTCGGCATGTTCCTGCCCATGCCCCACATCCTGATGAACCCCTGGGTCCAGCTGGTCCTGATCCTGCCGGTCATGTTCTACTCGGGCTGGCCCATCCACCGCACCGGTTGGCTGGCTCTGGCACACCGGGCTCCGGAGATGAATTCCTTGGTTGCCCTGGGCACCGCCACGGCCTTCTTGTATTCACTCGTGGTCACTGTGGCCCCGCAGCTCCTGCCTGAGGGAAGCCGTGAACCCTACTACGAGGCCGTGGGCACCATCATCACCCTGATGATCCTCGGCCAGATCCTGGAGGCACGGGCCCGGCGCGGCACCGGCGATGCCATCCGCGCCCTTGTCGGACTCAGGCCCAAGACCGCCACCGTGGTGAGGACCGGCCAGGACGGCAGGGAGACCACCCAGGAGATCGCCGTCGACGATGTGGCCGTCGGAGACGTGATTCAGGTCCATCCGGGCGAGAAGCTACCAGTGGACGGCCAGGTCATCTCCGGATCATCCTCAGTGGACGAATCCATGGTGACCGGCGAGCCCATGCCCGTCCTCAAGCAGGAGGGCGATTCCCTGGTCGGAGCCACCGTCAACGGCACGGGCTCCCTGCGCTACAGGGCCACCCAGGTAGGGCAGGACACGGTTCTGGCGCAGATCATTCGGCTGGTCAAGACGGCCCAGACCTCCAAGGCACCCATCCAGAAGCTGGCTGACCGAATATCGTCCATCTTCATCCCCGGGGTCATCCTGGTAGCGCTCTGGACCTTCGTAGCCTGGTGGGCGTTCGGCCCCATGCCCCGCGGAGTATACGGAATCGTGGCGGCGGTCTCCGTCCTGGTCATCGCCTGCCCCTGCGCCCTGGGCCTGGCCACCCCCCTGTCCGTGACGATCGGCACCGGACGCGGCGCCCGTGCAGGCGTGCTCTACCGATCGGCGGAGGCCCTGCAGGGAGCGCATGACGTCGACACCATCGTCCTTGACAAGACCGGCACCATCACCCAAGGCCGACCTGAACTGGCTGATGCCCTGAGCGTGCAGGGGCTTGATGAGAACCTGCTAATAAGAGCAGCCGCGAGCGCCGAGAGCAATTCCGAGCACCCCCTGGCCCAGGCCATCGTCCAGGCCGCCAAGGACCGCGACCTGGAACTGGTCCCAGCCAAGGACTTCGATTCGGTCACCGGCGCCGGCATCGATGCAACCTTCCCCTCCGGCTCCTTCGAATCAGGCGGAGGCACCCCGCATGTCCTAGTCGGCAACCGCAGGCTGCTCGAGGGCAAGGGAATCGAGCTGGAGCGCGAAACGGCGGACCAGTCTGGCACGCAATCCCTCTTCGACACCGCCCGCAGCTGGGAGGATCAGGGCCGCACGACCATCTTCGTAGCCATCGACGGCAAGCTTGCCGGTGTCCTGGCCGTAACCGACCAGGTCAAGTCCGGGTCCAAGCAGGCTATCCACGACATGAACGAGCGCGGCATCCAGACCATCATGCTGACCGGCGACAACCAAGGCACCGCCGAGCAGGTCGGCAGCCAGGTGGGCGTGACCCGAGTGGTGGCACAGATCCACCCTGAAGACAAGGCGAGCATCGTCAAGGCCCTTCAGGCCCAGGGTCACAAGGTGGCCATGATCGGCGACGGCATCAACGACGCCCCGGCCCTGGCCCAGGCCGACCTGGGCATGGCCATCGGCACCGGAACGGACGTAGCCATCGAATCCGCTGACGTGACCCTGGTCTCGGGCGACCTGAACGCAGCCGTCAAGGCCATCGACCTTTCAGCAGCGACCATGCGCAACATCCATCAGAACCTCTGGTTCGCCTTCGGGTACAACGGTCTGGGCATCCCCATCGCTGCCGGCGTGCTCTACCCCTTCATCGGCCTCCTGCTCAACCCCATGATCGCCGGTGCAGCCATGGCCTTCTCCTCCCTATCAGTGGTGCTGAACGCTAACAGGCTGCGGCACACGCCCCTGAAGGCCAGGCCGATCAAGGAGGCCAAGCCAATCGACATGGATGCCCTGACCAGGGACCTCAGTATTTCCACCCACCAAGAACACAACCAAGAGAAAGGAAACGAGATGGGACTCTTCCATCATCATGACGACATGCAGCAGGATCAGGCAGCCACGGACAAGGTCACCGACCCGGTCTGCGGCATGACCATCGACCCCAACACAGCTGCGGCCAAGCGTGACTACCAAGGCAAGACCTACTACTTCTGCTCGCAGAACTGCGTCGATACCTTCGACGCCGATCCTCAGAAGGTGCTCAACAAGTAGGATTGCGGGCGTATCATATTCCTGTAGACACTTTTTATGTCTACAGGAATATCGGTGATTATCATGCGTCTGCTCAGAATGGTTGTCGAGGGCCTCGAACCCTTTGAAAACCAGACCCTGGCCCTGGATCTTTACGCCCGGGACCAGGTCCGCTCGAAAGCCCCTGGCAACGGTCTGACTTATCTGGAGAACAATCCGACCAGCCACATTTACGCACAGAACGTGCTGTGCCTCACAGGCATCAACGCATCCGGCAAAACCACGGCGCTCAACGCCCTGGCTCTGGCCGTCAGCATCCTTAGCAAGGATGCCAGCCCCATGCTGTCCTCCGTCAGATCCCTCAGCGCCTTCGGGCCCAGCCTGCAGATTTCCCTGATATTCGAGTCCAATCAGCAGTTCTATCTGCTCAAATCACAGCTGGACGCGGTCCGGAACGACAACGCCGATGAAAGTACGGATCCGCTAGCAGATAGCACTTATCAGTTTTCTCAGGAACAACTTTGGCACTATCCAAGCAAACCCCTGCCCAAGTCCGTGCTTCGCAATACAAACGCTTTCCAACAACGCTCGAAGCTGATCAAGGTCCGGCGTCCGGCAGCCCAATCCTCAGGCGATGCATCCACCGATGCCTACCTGACCCAGGAGGCCTTCGACTACCTTTCGCCTCACTCGAGCATCGTTCTGCCAAAAACCAAGACGAATCTGACTCAGGTCATCGCCCGCATCGGACCAGAAACCTACTTCCCCATCGTTCCGGTCGGCACCATCGCCGATCCTGTGCTGCACGTCTTCGATGACAGCATCGACTACTTCCATATCGACCAGGAACACCGCGCTCATCTGCGATTTGCCGGCACCTCTCAAGAAGTGGTCATGTCCAACATGGACACGGCCGGACTGCTTTCCCTTGGCACAGTCCGCGGATCCCGAATCGTCAAAGCAGCCATCCGGGTCCTGCGCACCGGCGGCTATCTGCTGATCGACGAAATCGAGAACAGCATCAACAAGGAGCTGGTGCGTATGATCATCAACCTCTTCATGTCTACGACCAGCAACCCTCACGGCGCTACCTTGGTGTTCACGACCCACTACGCGGAACTGCTCGACCTGATCCAGCGCAAGGACAATATTTACTTCCTCAGACGCGGCGATGACGAGCGCAAGGGCATCCAAGCGATCAATTACTCGGAGGCAGTCAAGCGCGGGGAGCTCAAGCACAGCGAGGTTTTCCTGTCCAACTATATCGGAGGCACTGCTCCCAAAGCAGCCGAGCTCAAGGCCATGCGCCAATACGTAGCCGACCAGGTAGCAGGGCAAGAACATCATGCATAGCAGGCGGGAGAAGCTTGCAAGGGTCATCGGAGACGGCGTCTGATCAGCGGTCGTCAGCGAGCTGCCAGGGCTGGTCGAAAAAGTCGAAGATGCGCTCCAAGTAGGGCCCCAGAACCTTGTCAGGCATCTGGTAGAGCTCGTGCATGCTGCCCGGGATATGCACCAGCGTGGCCTGGCAGCCGCCCTGCTGGACCTGGTCGACAAAACGGTTCTGGGGCATCGGCAGCACGAACCGGTCGGGTTGCGCCTGGAAAAGCAGCAGAGGGGTCTCCACCCGGCTGCACCGGTCGGGACGCAGTATGGCCCGGCTCATCTCCAGGCTCTCCCTGACCCAGCCGAAGGTGGCTGCGCTGGTCTGGTAGTGCAGTTCCTTGGCCCGTAACTTATGGGTCCAAGCCACCCGAGCCTGGCTGCCATTGGGGTACTTGCCCATGTCCAGTTCGGGGTGGAAGGGGCCGAACCCTGGAGCCATGCTGCGCGAGCGGCCCATCATGCAGGCGGCGTTTGTTGCCGTCCAGGCCACCGAGGGCATGAACCCGGTCCTCGGAGCAATCATGGGTGATGACAGGACCGCCTTGTCAATAAGAGAGGGGAAGGTTTCCAGCATCCGCGCAGCCACGCCGCCGCCCATGGAGTGGGCATAGAGCACCATGGGCTTGTCCTGAGCATATTGCTGGCCCACCTGGGAGCAAAAGGCGGCCAAATCCGCCACATACCGCTGCCAATGATCCACCCATACCAGACTGGGATCACTCACTCCCCGGCCCGAGAAACCGTGTCCCCAATGCTCGGGAATGCAGACGGAGTACCCCTGCATCAGGAAGTACCAAGCCATCTCCTGATACTTGTCGGCGAATTCCGAAAAACCGAAAGAGATAATTACGGCCCCGCGCACGCGAGCCGACCCTGACTCCACCGCACCCTGACGAAACAGCGTCCGGTCATAACAGACGTAATGCAGAAGCCGGGAGGGATCCACGCCGCTGAGATGGGCCTTGTCCAGCAAGGTTCCCCCGTCCTCGCCGCCGTCATGGGAGATCATCCATCCATCACTGCGACAGGAGGCCAGGTCAGGAAGGACGCGATCCTTCATGATTTGGTCGTAGCGGCGCTCCTCAACCAGTTGGACGCTCATGCTCTCACCCTATACCACCTTCTGTTGGACTCGGCCCTACATGAGCCGGGTGCTCTCCAGGTTTCTGACGATCCAGTCATTGAAGCGGATGACGGGCTTGCGCAGGACCAGCCCCAGCAGCAACGAAGGCACCAGGAAGAGGGCCAGGGTGGCCATCTCCCGCCAGAACTCCATGCCGTAGGCGCCGGCAACGGCCGACTGCATGGCCCCGATGGCGTGAACAAAGGGCAGGAAGGGATAGACCCCCTGGAAGAAGCCTGGCAGGGTCTCCATGGGGAAGGTGCCGCCCGAGCCAGCCACCTGCATGACCAGGAGGATGACGGCGATGGCCTTGCCGATGTCCCCGAAGGAGACGACCAGGGTGTAGATCAGATTCATGAAGACGAAGGAGGCGAAGACCGCCACCAGCACGAACATCAGCGGATGGACGCATTGGACCTTCAGGTAGAAGAGGTCTCCCAGGGCGATCAGGCAACCCTGGAGGATGGCCATCAGGGCGAAGACCGCGAATCTGCCGAAGTACTCCTGGTAGAGCTGAAGCCCGAAGCGGCGGGCGTTGCCTGGCGACTCGGGGCGGAAGGCTCCCCAGGAGCGGCTGCCCTCGGTATCCTCATCCAGGTCATCGGCCCTCTTCCAGGCATCCTGCAGGGAGTCCAGATGCAGGACGAAGGCCTTCTTCTTGTCGGACAGGGCCACCTTCATCATGGCCGCCAGAATGGTGGCACCCACCCAGATGGAGAGGATGGTGTAGAAGGGGGTCATGGCCGACCCGTAGTTCATGACCGGGAAGACCGCATGCCGATGGATGCCGACAGGCGAGGACAGCAGTGCGGCCAGGGTTTCGGAATCCCCGCTCAGCAGGGATTTGACCTCCTGGGTATCCTTGCCCTGCGAAGCCTGGGTCAGGTGTTCCCCCAGGCCAGTCAGCCGCTTGGCAGCCTGGTCCAGACGCTGGGAGATCTCACCCAGCTGGTCCTTGGCCTGGCTGATGTCGTTGGTCATAGGGCCCGTTAGCCCAGAGGCGCCCTTGACGGTTCCATCCAGCCCCGTCAGCAGCCGGTCGGTCGAGGTGACCACGGTGTCCATGGAGGAAGCCAGATCGTCCAGGCGGGGCTTCAGGTCATTGCGGTACTGGGTACGGACCTGATCCACCGAGGCGCGGGCCTGGGCAATCCTGTTCTTCAGATCCTGCCGCTGACCGGCCAGCTTGTCCTTGCCCTCCTTGGCCGTCTGGGAGGCCTGGCTGATCCGGTCCGCCAGATCGCGCTGGGCTGCCTGTGCCGCGCGCATCCCGGCCTGGGCCTGATCGATGGCGGTCAGCAGGGCCTGGCGCTGGTCCGCTGTCAGATTGGCATCGGATTCCACCGTGGCGCGCAAATCCTCCAGGCTGGCGATCATCCGGTCGTAGTCGGCCGCCGAGTCTCTGATCCGTTCGCTTAGATCGTTCAGCTGGCTGCTGACGGCATCGCTCTGCTGTCCTACCTTGTCAAAAGCGTCGTCGATCTTGGAGCCGATGGTGTCATAGGCGCCCGATGCCTGGTCAAGGGCAGCGTCGACCGCCTGGGCCGACCCGGAGAGGGACTTGCCCAGATCCTTGGACCCCTTGGTTCCCTGATTCAGGGCCTTCCTGGCATCGGCCATGGCGGAATCGGATCGGCCCAGGATCCTGCCGGTGGAGTCGATCATCTGTCCGGAGGAGTCCAGAAGGCCCGCATAGGCATTCACCTGGCTGGATGCAGTGGTCAGCCGCTGTGACATCTGATCGATGTGGCCGGTCGTCCTGGTCAGATAATCCTGGACCTGGGGGCTCTGGGAGTAGGTGAAGACCTGGCTGGCTAGGTCGATCCCCACCTGGCCCACGGTCTTGACGAAGGTCTTGTCAATGGTGGTGGCCACGGTGTCGGCCCCCTGCTCGGTGACATGGGGGGCGATGGCGTTCTTCTTCTCGTTCAGGTAGTACTCGAGGTTGGCGTGCTTCACATCCTGCGAAAAGAGGGTCATCATGTCCGCGCTGAAATCCTTGGGGATTACGATGGCGGCATAGTACTCGCCTGAACGCACCCCCTCCAGGGCCTGGTCGCGGTTGACGAACCTCCAGTCCAGCTGGTCGTTGGCCCGCAGCGTGCTGGTGACCGTCTCCCCCACGTTGATCCTGACCGGAATCAGGTCGGACTTGTACCCCTTGTCGGTGTTGGCCACGGCCACCTTGATGGCCTTGGTGTTCTTGTAGGGGTCCCAGCTGGCGGCGATGTTGAACCAGGCATAGAGGGCCGGGACGATGATCAGGCCCATCAGGACGATGATGGCGATGACGTTGCTGGTGGCATCGGCCAGGTCCTTGCGCAGGATCCTCCAAATGTTCCTCATCAGCGGTCACCGTCCTCGTGAGCGTCTTCCTCATCGCGGTTCAGGACTGATTCGCGCACGGCCGTGGTCAGCCTGGTCACGGCCGAGGGACCCTGCCGACGCGGGCGGATCAGGGTGTGGAAGTCCATGCCGGGACGCTCGGTCAGACCCAGCTGCTGCACATAGCTGTCGCAGATGTACTCGACGACGATCAGGTAGGCGTCAATCAGGACGATGGAGGCGATGCAGGCGATCAGCATGACGATCTTGGCCTCGGTGCTGAACAGCAGGATAAGGAAGAGAACCGGCAGCAGAACCAGGGCCAGACCAGCCCGGATCAGCGTTGGATAGAGGGCCAGGAAGCGATGCGCCCGCCGCCTGATGACGGCACGGTAGTCGCCCTCGCCCAGGATGGAGCGGGCCAGGCTACCTAGGCTCAGACGACGGTCGGCCGAATGGTTCTGTTCGGTCAACATCAGGTCGGTGGCGCCGAGTCGCCGGTCGAAGAGGGCATTCAGGTTGAGCAGGTACCGCCGCACCACCAGTCCGATCAACAGGGCTGCCGGCAGGTACCAGAAGATGTGGAGCATGTCCTGCCAATAGTGGTTGCCGTACATGCCCCCGATGGTCTCGCGCATGGCGTTGATCCCGTAGGTGAAGGGCAGCCAGGGGTTCAGATTGCGGAAGAAGTCGGGCATCATCTCGATGGGGTACATGCCCGAGGAGCCGGGTATCTGCAGAATGACCAAGACCACGGCCAGGGCTTTGCCGATGTGCCTGAAGGAGGCGGCCAGGGCATAGATAATGTTGATGTAGACGAAGGAGGCAAAGACCCCGGCCAGGACGAACAGGACCGGCTGATGGCATTGGATACCCAGCATCAGGTCGCCCACTGTAGCGATCAGCGCCTGGAAGAAGCCGACGAAGACCAGCAGAAGCCAGCGGCCCAGATAGGCCTGGGTGGCGGTGCACTTGCGGATGCCTTCCTTGTCGACCTCCAGCTTGTAGATGGCTATCAGGATGAACCCGCCCACCCAGAGGGCCAGATTGGTGTAGAAGGGCGCCACGGATGACCCGTAGTTGCTGACCGGATAGACCGTGTGCGAGGCCAGCTCCACCGGCGAGGCCATGGCCTTTCCGAAGGATTCCGGGCTCAATCCCAGGGTCTGAGACATCCGGTTCCAGGCGGCCGAAGACCCCAGGGCCGCTACATCGGTGCGAACCCCCTCCAGGTCGGATCTGACCGAGGCCAGGGAGGCCCTGGTGGTGGACAGGGTCGACTGAGCCTGACCAATGGTGGAATCCAGCTGGTCCAGCAGGGCATCAGTCTGGGCGGCCGTAGTGGCCAGGCTGCTCAGGGCGCCCTGGAGCGAGCCGTTGGAGGCATTGAGGTTGTCCAATCCGGTAAGAAGGTTGGGCATGGTGGTCCCCGTCAGGCTTTGGCTGGCCGCAGTCAGGGCCTTGATGCCTGTGTCGCCGGTGTCGGTCATGGCCGAGCTCAGGTCCGATGCGGCCTGCTTGCCCGAGTTCAGGGCCGTCGAGGAGTTCTTCTTGAAGGCATCCAGGGAGGCCTTTTGCTGCTGGTTGGTCTTTTTCAGGTCGTCGATCTGCCGCTGGATGCTCTCGTAGGCCGGATCACCGGGATGCAACCCGGACTGATCCAGACCCGACTGGAGCCGGTCCACGGCCTTTCCGTTGGCATCGACCAGCTGGCCCACGCCGGAATTGACCCGGTCCACCTTGTCCTGGGTGGCGTTCAGGTCGGCCGTTATCCCGCCTGCAACTGTATTCACATCAGTGACCGCGCTGGACAGCCGAACTGACCCGTCCGCCAGGGCCTGATTCAGTGCAGATGAAAAACGAAGACTGTCGTCACGGGTACTGGTCATCTGGTCCTGGGCCTTGCTCAGGGTGGCCTGAGTGGCCGATATCTGACTCTGCAAATCCTTGATGTCGCTTCTGGAGCCGGCCACGGTCTGCCGGGCCTGACCCATGGTGGAACCAATTCGGTCAAGCTGGCCGTCCGTCCGATCCAACTGGTCGATGATGTCCCCCAAGTCGCCCACCACCTGGCTGCGGCTCTGCTCAGCCGCGCCCTTGGCATCGCCGGCTGTCTGCAGGACCTTCCCGGCCAGGGCATCGCTGACGGCCGAGACGAAGACCGTGTTGATCTCCTGGTCAATGGTGGAGGCGCCAGTGTCGGTCACCTTGGGAGCGATGGCGTTCTTCTTCTCGTTGACGTAATAGTTCAGGGCAGGCCTATTCCCGGTCCCCTCGACGATGCCGACCAGGTCGGCGCTGAACCGTTCGGGAATGATGATGGCCGCGTAGCACTGGCCCGAGTGGACCTCGTCGATGGCTCTCTGGTCATCATCCATGAACTTCCAACCCAGGCTTTTGTTGGCGCGCAGCTCCTGGATGACTGATCTGCCGGCGTTGATCCTGCCGGTTTGTGCGGATTGCGCCCCTCGATCCATGCTGACGACGGCCACGGGGAGGTTCTTGGCGTTGCTGTAGGGGTCCCAGAGGGCCATGATGTTGAACCAGGCATAGAGGGAGGGCAGCACGGCCACGCCGATGGTCACGACCAGGGCCACGGGGTTGCGCAGTATCCGCCAGAGATCCCGCCTGAAGATGGCCAACACGGTCTTCACCGCCAGGCACCTCCTTCTTGTCTGTCCGGGGGATCGCGGCGCTGGCCTGCTCCACTCGGATCGGCTGCATCCTCCCGGGACCTACGTCCGGCCTGAGTATAGCCACCCTTCCTTACTGGCCCAGGCCGGTCAGCTGATCGTGAATGCCCGCTCAAGGCTGGAGGCGGAAGGGCAGGCGTGCGACCAGTGGTGGTTTCATCGTATATGAGTAAGGACGGATTCCCAGGGCGACACGGGCTCCCGACAACGGTTTATGCTTTGGCCACGAACAGACGGGAGACCGCCATCGACAGGGCCACGGCCAGGCCCATGGGCATGAAGGCCATGACCGGCAGATGACAGACCTCCATCAACATGGCCATGGCCATGAGCGGAGCCTGCTGGGAGGCGGCCAGCAGGGAGGCGGCGCCAATCACGGCACACTGCCAGACCGGCAGACCGGGCATAAGGCAGGCCAGCAAGAGGCCCAGAACAGCGCCCATGGCGGATCCCAGGGCTATGGACGGCGTCAGAGTACCGCCAAAGGCCCCGGCACGGATGGTGGCTGTGGTCAGCAGAGCCTTGGCCAGTGCGAAGAGGACCAGCAAGGCGAGCGACTGAGCCAGCTGGAGTCCTGAAAACCCTGCAGACAGGCGCTGATCCATGCCCATCTGAGCCAGGGCCCGGCCGTTGCCCAAGACCTGTGGAACGGCCAGGGCGACCAGACCGGTCAACAGAGCTACCCCCGTCAGCTGCCAGATGGCTGCAGGGCCAGTGGTTCTATGGGCCTCTGCCCAGGAGGTCATCCGCCGGAATCCAGCCCCCAGCAGTCCCATGACCGGTCCGATCAGCAGGACCACCGCCATGAGCCAGGGCCGGAAGGACTCGGAGCCGACTTTATAGTAAGGAGCAAACCCTTTGATGGAGCCGCCAACAAGGGTGGCCAGGGCTGACATGGCCAGATTGACCGTCACTACTTCGGCATCCACCCGCCGCAGCAGCACCTCGATGCCGAAGAAGGCCCCAGTCAGCGGCGCAATATAAATGCCCGCGAATCCGGCTCCTGCTGCGGAGGCCACCAGCAGCGGACCGTCCTGATCACGCAGCCCAAGCCGCCGGCCCATCCTGGTCCAAAGGCCGCCCAGAAGGGCCCCGGCCTCGCGCGGAGCCACCTCCCTGCCGATGGAGCCGCCAGCAGCCACAAAGAAGATCTGGGTGAGCACATGAACCACGGTCCGACCCGGAGGCATAGGTGCACCCTTGACGGCTTGGCCAACCGAGGGAACCAGCCTGGTCCTCGTCCGCAGCCAGGCCCAGACCAGCCCGGCCACCAGACCGGCAATGGTCACCGAGGCCAACCTCCTGATCGGCGGCACCGCCTCAGCCGTGGGAGTCCCTGGAGTCTCAGCGAAGCCCAACAGACCGACCTGGGTCAGCTCGAAGAACCTTGCCAGCAGTCCCGAGGAAAGTCCGACCAGCAGGCCCAGGCAGAGCACTGAGACCGCCAGACCCCAGCTGCGGGGAAGCTGGAATCCGCGTTCGGGCCCCGGTGTCTGGTCAGGCTTTCGTTGGATATGCACAACCCCAATCTAGCGGAAGCAACCGCCAGCAGAGCGTCAGCCCAAGCAACCTTTTTGTCAGTCCGTCTTGTTCTTCAGGGCCTCCCGCAAGAAGTCCCGCTGCAGAATAAGCAGGTTCTCGGCCACGGTCTCGTCGTTGGTCATATGGGTGATGCCGGTCAGCGGCAGGACCGTATGGGGACGGCCAGCCGCCATCAGAGCGCCGGAGAGCCTCAGGGTGTTGGCCACGGAGACGTTGTCATCCGCAAACCCGTGGATCAGCATCAGCGGGCGGCGCAGCGAGGGGGCGTCATCAATGATCCCATTGCGGCGGTAGACGGCCGGGTCCAGACCCAGATAGCGCTCAGTGTAATGGGTGTCGTAAAGAGTCCAGTCCGTGGGAGGGGCACCCGCGCAGGCCGCATGGATCCGGTCGGGAGCCCGCAGGACCGATAGGGCCGACAGGAAGCCACCATAGGACCAGCCGATCATGGCCACATGCCCCAGGTCGGCCTCAGGAGCGAAGTCCGGCAGGGCCTCCAAGGCTTCGAGCTGGTCATCCAGAGTCACCTGGGCCATGTCCTCGAAAATGGCGCGATCCCAGGCAGGCCCACGACCCGGCGTGCCCCGGCCATCGGCGGTCAGGACCAGGAAGCCCTGATCCGCCCACCACTGGGACTCCCAGTAGTAGGACTGGTTGAAGACCACCTGCTGGGCACCCGGCCCGCCGTAAGGCTTGAGCAGGACGGGCAGGCTGTCGGCGCTGGCGTAGGGGCTGGATTCGGACGGTCTGACGATGGCTACGAACAGCTCGTGCTGGCCCATGCGCACGAAGTCCACGTTGGGAGTGAACCCTGGATCGCTGCTGGTGTCGGCCAAGACGGCGCTCATGGCTCCCTGGCTATTGGTATGACCGGCATCCACGGCCCGCCGATCAGGACGATCCTGGTGCTCATGTCGAACAGGTTCGCCAGTCTGCTTAGCACTGCTGTCGGGGCGGGCTTCGCCCACCAGCCCCAGCCCTTCGGCACCCAGGCGGTCCAGATCTCCATCAGCCCCCAGGTAGCAGTGGCGCACCTGTCCCTGCGCCGAAGCCATGGTCCGGCCGCTGACCACGATGCCATGGCCGGCTCGCGAGGCGGACCACACTCCGGGCAGACGGTTGAGCACATGGATGGAGCCGTCATAGCTCAGACGCATCAGGTCGAAGCTGCGGGGGTCGGTGGAGACCACCGCCAGCACATCGCGGTCCTCCACGGACAGCACCTGTCGAATCTGGCAGCCAGCAGGGGAGAAGACCCTTCCGTCTAGGCGCAGCCGAGTGGTGTCGGCTTCTGTGTCGATGAAAGCATCCACCAGCCCGCCCTGGGGCTGGTAGGCCGGCAACCCCGGCACCAGGTCGATCCACTGGTCGTTGCCATGCTCCTGCAGCACCCTGGTGGCCACCTTGGGCGCCGCCTCGGGATCGAGCAGGGTCATATTCTGCCCCGGCTCCAGGTCCTGACGGGCATCCGGCACCTGTACATCCAGGATCCTGTCCTCGGTCTGTCGACGGTTCTGAACCAGCAGCAAGGGCCGATGCCCGTCCTGCCAGCGAACCACAGCCAGGTACTCGAAAGCCTGATGGTCCCAGTCCACCTCGCCCACCCAGGGGTCGGCGTCATCCTGACCCAGGAGGACCAGGCTCAGCCCGACGCGGGCGTTGGCGGTCAGAGCCTGGGGATACCGCCGGGCGCGCGGCCCGACCTGAGGATTGGCCGGATCGCTGATGTACCAAATCGGCTCATCGGAGGAATCCGTGTGCTCGACCAACAGGGACCGGGAATCCGGCGACCACCAGAACCCCTGGTAGCGGTCCATCTCCTCGCCGGCCACGAACTCGGCCAGCCCCAGCTGCATCCGATCATCGGTGCTGGGGCGCAGGGCCAGGACAGCCCGTTCACGGTCCTGCACGGCATCCTGCCCGATAGTGACCACCATCAACCGGTCGCCAGTGGTATAGGCCACCATGGTGCCGTCCGGGCTGATGGCGGGATTGAGCACAGCAGAATCGCTATCTTCCAAGCTCAGGGCCCGCGTGGAGGCGGTGAGACCATCGGGGGCTATCAGCGAGAGCCAGAGCCGACCACCCAAGGCAAAGACTACCCGATCCCCGGCATCATCCACGCTGTAAGCGACAATGCCCTCGCCGCCCTCTCGCGAGCGCTCCCTGCGAGCCAGCTCGGCGGCCGGCACCCGTTCCTGGTCCGCATCATCCAGCAGGGCCCTGGGGTCGGCCAGGAGCACCTCATGGTGGCGGCCATCCTGGCCAAAGGCAGACAGCCAGAGCCCGGTCACCAGGTCTTCAGGTCCGTCGGAGCGCAGGAATACGGCCCGTGAGCCATCCCCCACCGCCAGGGCCGACCGTGGCGCACCCAACGTAAACCGCAGGGTCCGGGCCTTGGCCCGCGGATATGCCTCCATCGCCCGATCCACCTCTTCGGCCATGCTCGCTCCTCGACTATCTCTGACATGATCCCCATGATCATGCGTCTGCCACGATGATAAGCGCCCAGGTGCCAAAGGGGAATTCGAATAGCTCAACTGCGATGCGCCGCCTCGATCACCAGTAAACGTCAATCGTTCTACTGAGAAATTTTTATTGTCGAATACGGCCTGTTTCCGGTCTACGATCAGCCGATGACCATTCCCTGCGATAGAATCGAGGTGTGTTATCACCAAAGACTGGTCGATGATGCCTGTTTCCCAGGGGTAGGAGTGTCAAGGCAGGACACTCCATGAATGTATCTGGGGAGCAACCGACAATAGAGAAAATAGAGGTAACCAATGAATATCATGGTTCGTTTCAAACGCGCATGCGCAGTACTCGCTGCCGGCGCCACCCTGGCAGGCGGCCTGGCATTGCTGCCCACCGTGGCCCAGGCTGTGGAAAGCAAGAATGTCCAGACCAAGGCCACTAGCTACCAAATCATATTCCACGACCCCTATGGTCCTCGGGGGGATAAGGGGCAGGAGAAGACAACCACTCTGCACACCGACGCCAGCGGCAAGCTGGATCCCAACACGATTCCAGAGCCTGCAGTGCCCGATCAGAATACGAAAGCTGATGGCTGGTCTATCAATGGATCTGGTGGCCCAGCTGATGACCCAAATTCACAAAAAATCGACTTCAACACCTATGTTTTCACCCAAGACGAGGATGTCTATCCTAACTTCGCCCAGATAAACCCCATCACTTACAACATCACTTTCGTCACTATGAATCCGGAAGATATCGAAGAATCCACCGCGGACGTGATGCAAACCAATAGTGAGGGAAAGCTATCTGAGGAACCCACGGTTCACAACTTCGATGGTTACACCTTCGACGGTTGGTTTAACGAAAATGGCGGGTCCCGTTACGTCCCCGGTGGCACCTACAACGCAGACACTACTTTCATGGCCAAGTACACCAAGGTGACCACTCCCAATGAGCCTAACAAGCCTGGTCAGACCGCTCCGGTTGACAACAACACCAAGCAGCCTGCCAAGGACAACAAGGCTCCCGCCAAGGATCCGGCTAAGAAGGACGCCAAGAACAACAACACTCTGGCTCAGACCGGCGCCGACGCCGTGGCTCCTCTGGCCATTGCCGCTGGCCTCTGCCTGGCTGCCGGCATCACCCTGGGTCTGCGTCGCAAGCTGGCTCTGTGAGCCCTCAGGCTTCGGCCTGACCCATGATGATTGAAGTTCAAAGGCCCCTTGGTCCATTGTGGCCACGGGGCCTTATCCATGCCTGGCAGTCGCGGTCGTTCGAACCTGTTCATTGAAGAAATTGCAAGCATCCGACCGCCCATTACCCCCTTCCGGCAGGGTCACGTACTATGAAAGGGTTATATGGAAAGGGATGACTATGAGCGTTCTCGATCGTTTCGAGAAGAGCGTGGAAGGCGCCGTTAACGGTGTCTTCTCGAAGTTCGGCTCCAAGGACCTACAGCCCGTCGACCTGTCGAGCGCCCTCGAGCGTGAGATAGACTCACAGGCCATGCCCGTCGGTCGCGACCGCACCGTGGCGCCCAACGAGTATCGGTTCAGACTATCCACCCCAGACTTCGACCGCATCGAGCAGTGGGGTTCGGAGGCTCTGGCCAACGAGCTGGCAGACAACCTGACCAAGTACGCCGAAAGCCAGCACTATGCCTTCGTCGGCCCGGTCGTGGTCATTTTCGAGGAGGACCTCAACCTGAACAAGGGCGACTTCCACCTGTCTGCCGAGTCGGTCCAGGGCAACGCGGCACCCGTCACCACACCCGAGGAGTCCAAGGACTGCCCGGTGCTGGAGATCAACGGCCGCCAGTACCTGCTGACCGCCCCCATCACCACCATCGGCCGCGGATCCTCCTGCGACATCGTCATCGACGACGCAGGCATCTCCCGCCGACACCTGCAGATCGAGATCACCGACAAGGGCGTGGTTGCCCGCGATCTGGGGTCCACCAACGGCACCTATGTAGAGGGACATCAGGTTCCCGCAGCCACCCTGCTGGACGGCAATACCATCACCATCGGCCGTACCCGCATCCTCTACTGGGCATCGTCACAGGAACAGGATTCGTAAGTCGCCCAGACCTTGAAGTAAGGTCGAATCATTATGCTGACTGAACTGACATTCGCCATCCTCAAATACGGATTCCTGGCTCTGCTATGGGTATTCGTCTGGCTGGCCATCCGTTCACTCCGCAAAGATATCGAAACTTTCAGCCCCAAGACCTCTCATACCCGCCGGCGCAGCGAACGCGCAGCCCAGGGCAAGCTTCCGGCGGCCGCCAGATCCGTGCCTGTCGCCCCGGTCAGCAAGACAGAGCGTGCAAGCGACGACCCCTCCTTGTTGGTAGTCATTGACGGGCCCCTGGCAGGCTCCTCCACGCCGCTGTCCGGACGGCCCATCACCCTAGGGCGCTCCTCCTCGAACACCCTGGTGCTGGACGACGAGTTCGTCTCAGGCCATCATGCGCGGGTCTACCAGGATCCTGCATCAGGCCGATGGGCCATTGAGGATCTGGGGTCCACCAACGGCACCGTCGTCTCGGGGCAGAAAATCACGGCGCCGACAATCCTACCGGCGGAGGTTCCCGTACGCATCGGTGCCACCACCTTCGAGTTGAGGTAGCCACCCATGACCAGGAACGATGCGAGCCAAAAGCTGTTCCTCTACTCCACGGCGGTTTCAGACGTGGGGTACGTGCGCAGCAACAACCAGGATTCTGCCTTCGCCGGCGAGCGCCTGGTGGCCATGTGCGACGGCATGGGCGGCCACGCAGGCGGGGATACGGCATCGCCCATAGCCATCCGATCCCTGGCCCACATCGAACGCGACGACCGTGAGCAGGACGTGCAATCCCTGGCCCGGATGATGGAGACCTCGGTCATCGCGGCCCATGACGCCATCGTGGGCAAGGCCAAGCGCGAACACCGGCTGTCAGGCATGGGCACCACGGTCACGGCCCTGGCTCTGGCCGACGACTCCTGGGTGCTGGCCCATATCGGGGACTCCCGGGGCTACCTCCTGCGCGATGGCAAGCTGATCCGGATGACCCAGGACCACTCCTACGTGCAGCACCTGATCGACACCGGCCGCATCTCCCCGGCCGAAGCCCGCAACCACCCTCAGCGCAACGTGGTCATGCGGGTCCTGGGGGATTTCGACATCGACCCCCGTCCGGACATCTCCATCACCAAGGCCCTGCCTGCAGACCGCTGGATGATCTGCTCGGACGGCCTCTGCGGCGTTCTGGAAGATTCGACCATCGCCGAGGTGCTGTCCACGGTCTCGGACCAGGCGGAGTGCGCCCAGCAGCTGGTCACCTTCGCCCTGAAGGCCGGCAGCACCGACAACGTGACCGTGGTCATCGCCGATGCCACGCTGGCCTTGGACGCCGATGCCTTTGACCTGCCCCATCAGACCCCTCTGGTCGGCGGCGCAGCCAGCTCCAACCTGGAGGCCCTGGCTGACATCCTGGATGAGCCCGTAGCGGCTGCACCGCGCCTGCGCGACCAGTCCCGGGAGTCCCCTGCCAAGCGTGCCGCCGATCTGACCCAGGACCGGGATACCTCCAAGCAGGAGGACGAGGACGAAGATGGCCGCACTGCCCAGCCCTCGGCGGCCCGCGAGGAGAGCGGCGAACGGCATGTGCCCGACACCAGCGAGATCCCCGTCGTCCGCAAGAAGGACGGCTCGGCCTCAGCCGACCCCTACGACCCCGACGTGGCTGACGCCATCCACAAGGAGCACCTGGAGCAGCGCAAGCGCCAGCGCTCCCGGCACCGGAGAATTCGGCTGATCCTGGCCGGCATCATCACCCTGGTGGTCCTGGCCCTGGCCGGAGGCACGGCGGCTGCCTATCGTTGGAGCCAGGAACAGTACTACCTGGGCACGGATCAGGGCCGTGTGGTCATCTACCAGGGTGTGCCCACCAAGGCATTCGCCCTCTCGCTGTCCCACCCGGTGCAGACCACGGACATCGCCGTCAAGGGGCTGCCCCAGTCCTGGCGCGACCAGTTGGAAGAGGGCATCACCGTCTCCAGCATGGACGCCGCCCAGGAGCACGCCAGCCTGATCCGCAAGGAGGCCGGCGACCTCAAGCGCGAGCGCGCCAAAACTGCCGCTTCCCCCTCCGCTTCATCATCGCCGTCGAAAACCAGCCAGGACGGGCGGCACTCGTCATGATCGCCATCCGTCTGCGCCGCATAGGCCTTCTGCTCTTCTCCCTGCTGGTGGGGTTCATCGGCTTCTTCCAGATGTTCGCCCGTTCGGCGGGCCGCTTCCCCGGAGACTACGCTGCCCTGTTGGCAGTCACCGCTGCCCTCTTCATCGCCCTCTGGATCCTCTTGGAGATTTTCCAGCCTTATGGCAGCCAGGCCATCCTACCCAGCATCGTCATTCTGAGCTCACTGGGCATCACCCTGATCACTCGCATAGATCTGCGCAACGCCCGGATCGGCCAACCCACACGAGTGGGCTTCACCCAGCTGATCTGGCTGTGTCTGGCCCTGGTCCTGTGCGGACTGCTGGTCGTGCTGCTGCAGGACTACAGACTGTTGCGACGCTTCTCCTATGTGAGCATGGTGGTGGGCCTGGTCCTGCTCCTGTCGCCCATGCTTCCCGGCATCGGCCGCGAGATCGGCGGCGCCCGCATCTGGATCGGCGTAGGGTCGCATACCCTGCAGCCCGGCGAATTCGCCAAGCTCTTCCTGGCCTTCTTCTTCGCCGCCTACCTGTTCGACCACCGAGACCAGCTGGCCGTGGGCGGCAAGAAGGTCCTGGGCATGCGGATGCCCCGAATCAAGGATCTGGGCCCCATCATCATCGTCTGGCTTATTTCGCTGGCCGTCCTGGTCATCCAGCATGACCTGGGCACCTCGCTGATGTACTTCGCCATGTTCGTCTCCATGCTCTATGTGGCCACCGGCCGCACCAGCTGGATCGCCATCGGCTCGGTCTTCTTCATCATCGGGGCCGTGGCCGCATCCATGATCTTCGCCCATGTGGGCGCCCGCGTGGACGCCTGGCTGCACCCCTTCAGCGACGCTGAGTTCAGCAAGGCCTTCGGAGGATCCGGACAGCTGGTGCGCGGCATCTTCGGCCTGGCCGCCGGTGGGCTGACCGGCACCGGCCTGGGCCAGGGACGCCCCTGGATCACCCCCCTGGCCAACTCCGACTTCATCTACACCTCGGTGGGCGAGGAGCTGGGGCTGAGCGGCCTGCTGGTGGTCCTGGCCCTCTACCTGGTCATCGTGGCCTCGGGCATGATCACGGCCATGAAGATCAAGGACGGCTTCGGCAAGCTCCTGGCCTCCGGCCTGGTCTTCACCATGGCCTTCCAGGTCTTCACCGTGGTGGGCGGCATCACCCTGGTCATCCCCCTGACCGGCCTGACCATGCCCTACATGGCGGCGGGCGGCTCCAGCCTGGTGGCCAACTGCATCCTGGCCGTCCTGCTGATCATCATCTCCAACGCGGCCAACAAGCCGGCGCCCGAAGTCAGCTCAGACACCTTCAAGTACGAGGCCCTGGCCGTCCTGCGCCAGCAGGAGACCAGCAAGCGCAGCGGACAGGACGACTCGGACCAGGACGAGGAGACCGACCTGCCAGCCACCGGACGCATCCCCGCCCGCCAGGTGCGAGGAGGTGGACAGTGAACAAGGCCCTGCGTCAACTCTTCAACGCCGTCATCGTCCTCTTCGTCATCCTGGGGCTTTCCAGCTCCATCATCATGGTGATCCGGGCCGGGAGCCTGAACTCGGATCCGCGAAATCTGCGCGCCCTCTACCACGAGTATGCGGCGCCCAGGGGGGCCATCCTGACCTCGGACGGCGCCGTCATTGCCCAGTCCGACCCCATCAACGACTCCTTCCAGTACCAGCGGCACTACAACAAGGGGGGCGTCTACTCGCCCATCACCGGCTACTACTCCATCACCAGCCCGGCCGACCGGGGAATCGAGGCCTCGCGCGACCGCCTGCTGAGCGGCCAGTCGGACAGCCTGTGGATGGACCGGCTCAAGTCCCTCTTCACCGGCACCCAGAACAAGGGCGCCTCCATCGAGACCTCCATCAATCCCGGCATGCAGGAAGCGGCCTATGACATGCTGGGCAACCTGTCCGGATCGGTGGTGGCCATCGAGCCCTCCACCGGCCGCATCCTGGCCATGGTCAGCACGCCGAGCTACAACCCCGGCGACCTGACCGCCCACGACAGCGGCGATGCCTCCCAGGCCTACCAGAAGCTGGCCTCCCGCTCCGACAACCCCATGCTCAACCGGGCCACCTCGCAGCTGTATCCGCCCGGGTCCACCTTCAAGGTGGTCGTGGCCGCCGCCGCCCTGGAGTCCGGCCAGTACCACCCCGACAGCCAGCTGCCGGCAGGAGCCTCATACACCCTGCCCGGCACCAACTACAACCTGACCAACGCCACAGCCACGGGCAACGGGGTCAACGGCAGGATCAGCATGGAGAACGCCCTGGCCTACTCCTCCAACACCGCCTTCGCCCAGCTGGGGGTCAGCCTGGGCGGCAAGGCCTTGGCCGAGCAGGCCCGCAAATTCGGCTACGGCTCCACCATCACCCTGGACGGGACCAACTCCACAGGCCGGCCCATGAAGGCTGTGGCCTCCAAGTTCCCCGAGGACCAGTCCCAGGACCGGCTCGCCCTGGCCTCCATCGGCCAGGGGGACACCCTGTCCACCCCCATGCAAGCCGCCATGACGGTCGCCGCCGTGGCCAACGGGGGCAAGCTCATGCAGCCGACCCTGGTTGACCGGGTGCGTTCCAGCGATCTGAGCGTCATCAGCGAAACCACGCCCTCGGTCTACTCACAGGCCTTCTCATCAGATACCGCCAAGGCCCTGACCACCATGATGGATGCGGTGACCACCAAGAGCTACCCGGAGCTGGCCATCCCCGGCATGCAGGTGGCGGCCAAGTCGGGCACGGCTCAGATCGGCGCGGGCAATGCGGCAAATGACGGGTGGATGGTAGGATTCGCCCCGGCCGATAACCCCAAGGTGGCTGTTGCCGTCGTGGTGCATGGCATCTCCTCCTATGGCATGGAGATCGCCGGGCCGATCATGAAACGCGTCATGCAGGAGGCTGCCAAGTGAAACTGGTACAGGGACAGCTCATCCATCGACGGTACCGTCTGGACCGCCGCCTGGCCCAAGGGGGCATGGGCGAGGTCTGGAAGGGCTACGACATCGAACTGGGCCGCGTGGTGGCCATCAAGGCCCTGCGCGAGGACCTGACCAACGAGGAGTCCAAGCTGCTGAGGCTACGGGCCGAGGCGCACAATTCCGCCAACCTGGCCCACCCCAACATCGCCGCCCTCTTCGAGTACTACGAACACGACGGCATCGGATTCCTGATCATGGAATACGTGCCCAGCCAATCCCTGGCCGACATCTACCGGGACCGGGGCGCCCTGGACCCCATCGAGCTGCTGCCCATCCTGATCCAGACGGCCCGGGGGCTCTACGTAGCCCACTCCCACGGGGTCATCCACCGGGACGTCAAGCCGGCCAACATCATGGTCTCCGACACCGGCGAGGTCAAGATCACCGACTTCGGGGTTTCCTACTCCACCAACCAGGGGCAGATCACCCAGGATGGCATGGTGGTGGGCACGGCCCAGTACATCTCGCCCGAGCAGGCCCAGGGCCTCCAGGCCACGCCCCAGTCAGACATTTATTCCCTGGGCGTGGTGGCCTACGAGGGGCTCTGCGGGCACCGGCCCTTCACCGGCGCAACCCCGGTGGACATCGCCGCGGCACACGTCAACGACCCTGTGCCGCCGCTGCCCGACTCGGTGGACAACCAACTCATGAACTTCGTCATGTCCATGCTGGCCAAGGACCCGCGGGACCGCCCGGCGAATGCACTGGTGGTCTCGCACACACTGGCCAGGATCGAGCAGCGGCTGCTGGATCAGCAGGTGGGCGAGACGGAGGTCATCAATCCACGCGCACCCATGCCTCGACGCATTATGAGCAGGCCGCACGCGGTAAAAGACATCTTCAGGCCCTTCTGGGGGCACTATGGAGAAGGAAGCGCACAGCGCGGCCTTGAAGCGACGAACGGAGGGGATACCCTATGAGCATCACACTGCCGCCGTCCCTAGCGGACGGACGATACCGTCTGGGACAGCTGATTGGACGCGGTGGCATGGCCGAGGTCCACAAGGCTGTGGACACACGTCTGGGAAGGACTGTCGCGGTCAAGATCATGCGGTCCGATCTGGCCAACGACGAGGTCTTCCTCTCGCGGTTCCGGCGGGAGGCCCACTCGGTCGCCCTGCTCAACAACCCCAACATCGTCTCCATCTACGACTCGGGCGAGGAGATACTGACCGACGACCAGGGCAACCATGAGCGGGTGCCCTACCTGGTCATGGAGTATGTCAAGGGCCAGACCCTGCGGTCCATCCTCAAGGAGAACGGCGCCCTGAGCCAGCGCGACAGCGAGCAGGTCATGCTGGGCATGCTGAGCGCCCTGGACTACTCCCACCACATGGGCGTCATCCACCGGGACATCAAGCCCGGCAACATCATGATCTCGGAGCAGGGCATCGTCAAGGTCATGGACTTCGGCATCGCCCGGGCCATGGACGATTCGGCCGCCACGATGACCCAGTCCCAGGGCGTGGTGGGCACGGCCCAGTACCTGAGCCCTGAGCAGGCCCGCGGCGAGAGCGTGGACATGCGCTCCGACCTCTACTCGGCCGGCTGCGTCCTCTACGAGATGCTGACCGGGCGGCCGCCCTTCAACGGGGATTCGGCCGTGGCCATCGCCTACCAGCACGTCACCGAGGTGGCCACCCCGCCCAGCACCATCGTGCCCGGCCTGCCGAAGATGTGGGACTCCATCTGCGCCAAGGCCATGGCCAAGGACCGGCAGAACCGGTATGCCACGGCCTCCGCCTTCAAGAGCGACATCCTGGCCTTCATGAACGGCGGAACCCCGGTGGCTGCCGCTTTCAACCCGCTGACCGACCTGGCCAACGTCAAGGCCCGCAAGGATGCCGAGCAGGGGACCGAAACGGCCACCATGCCGCTGACCGAAGAGGAGACGGCCGCCACCCAGGCCTTCAACCCCGTTCAGGATTCGCTCAACCCTGCTGCCACCGGCGTAGCCACAGCTGAGCGCACAGCCGCCAAGACGGCCCAGCAGAAGGCCAAAAAGCGCAAGAAGATCATCATCGGCGCCGTCCTGGGAGCCCTGCTTCTGGTAGCCGCCGGACTGGGTCTCTGGACGGTCGTGAACCGGAACCATCATCAGATGGCCGAGGTGCCCACCATCAACGCGCAGATGTCACGGATCCTCGCCCGCGAGAAGGTCACCGCCGCAGGCTTCCACTACCAGGAGAAGGAGGACCACGACTCGGCCGAGCCCAAGGGGACCTTCACCAAGCAGAGCCCCAAGGGCGGAAGCATGGCTCCCAGGGGCTCCACAGTGACCGTCTGGTTCTCCTCCGGGCCTAAGGACACAGCCATTCCCGACGTCAAGGGCATGAACCAGCAGGAGGCCCGCAGAACCCTGGAGAAAGCCGGATTCAAGGTCTCCCCCGCCGCCTCGGTGGAGGACAGCCAGGATGTGCCCAAGGACCATGTGACCCGCACGGATCCCGCCGCAGGCCAGAGTGTGGCCAAGGGAACCAGCATCCTGATCTACATCTCCTCGGGCATGACCAAGGTGCCTGATCTGTCTGGCAAGACCAAGGACGACGCAACCAAGACCCTGCAGAGTCTGCACTTCAACATCACCATCCGCGAGCAGGCCTCCAACACCGTGGCCAAGGATATGGTCATCAGCACCGATCCGGCTGCCGGATCCTCCGTCCAGCAGGGAGCCATGATCACGGTCACCGTCAGCAACGGCATGCAGTTGGGCAACTACATCGGCATGACCCTAGGAGAAGCCAAGCGCACCCTGGGCCAGGGGGTCAAGATCACGGTCAACGGCCCTGGCAACGACAACGCCGAGGTCACCGGCCAGGATCCTGCCGCAGGTGCCTCCTTCGACAAGTCCAAGGACACCATCACCCTGACCACAGCCATCCGCATTCCGCCCTTCTCCCAGGGCGAGACCTTGGGCAGCTACCGGCAGAAGCTGACCAACAGCGGTGTCAGCGCCGACAGGATCACCTCCATCGGCAAGGACACGGACAAGGTGACCGCTGTCAACCCAGCGGCAGGAAGCAGGGTGGACGACAACACCCCCATCACGGTGACCACCATCAGCTCCACCAACTGACAGTATGCCCGGGAGCACATCAGTGGCTGCCGGGCGTACCCTAAATTGTGATTTGCAAGTTCGGGTTGGGTGAAGACACGGGCTACATTAGCTACATTGCATTCGGCATCATATGTGCAGATTGGGTACGCCGTCGGGCTTCCGAGGCTGACATTAGAAATAGGTTTGGCTCCATTAGCAAATAGGCTTTTTCATCTCTGACGCTCTAAACAGGAGATATTACTCAATCATCCAAAACTCTCAAGGCATCATGTCTTAATTTGTTTGCGATAAAACGGCTTACTCGATTATGCCCATGCGATTGATTGATTGCTGCCGCGCTATAGCAACTGCAACTAACTCAAACCTCTTCTTACTACTACACTGGCATGAAATATTATGATTTAACTGGGACACTTTTGACTCTGAACCAATATGTGTTATCTTCTACTGTCAGATCAATATGACGTCCCTATGCATTTTCGACATCAACAGCTGATGGATTCCAGAGATAGAGTTTCCTACATACTGTGTCAAAATTATATAACAAATTCAAGAAAGACAGTCCAATCCTTTGACACTAATGTACATGAAACGAATTGTTAGTCATTTTGCTATTGAGATATGAATATTACCTGCTATTGTGATGAATTTGCATTTGCAACTATATTTCTCACTCATCTTTCAGTATTTCTGCAAATAAGCTGTCTCTGAAGTCCACACCTTTGTATAACTGGTCATTCTTCAATTTTGAAAAACCGTAGCGTTCCGACACCTCTACAAATTTCTTTAATATGCTCTCAAGAAGTTTATCCGACGGGTTATCTTTTAAATCATGGTCGATTACATTTTTAAAGTCTTCTTTGGCCTTCACGCCAGAACTCAGTAACGAGTAGCAGGAAGTGAGGTAATAGCGAGCGTTCAAGGAATCGGATGAAATCTTTTTCGTTTTAGGCTTTTTAAGGAATGCATCTACCTTATTTTGCACTTCGAGCGCTTTCAAGTATAGAGTAAGGTCCTCATCCTTGGTCGGAAAAACTGATCTCCACCCTTCGCCGTTATTCTTAAAAAGGAAAGTTGCTGGTCGAGCTCTCGCCTCATTTGGTTCAAGCAATCTATATGCCATAACCGCTTGGCTTAACTCTGTTATTGTCCTTATACGGCTAAGAGGCATGCCGCTGTTCCTGTACTGGTATTTACGCCGTTCATAATACCATTTATGTCCTTTTAGATATTCTTCAATTCTTATTTGCAAGGAATCATTGGCATAAAGCTGTGTTCTAGGAATGGGATTTTGTTTGTTAGTACCAGTAATTATGCTTTGCCTAATGTCTTCGTCTTTACTGGTGATTACTCTTACGAGCAAACATTCTTTCAGTCTTCGCTCTGTTATAGAGTTCTTCTGAAAAGCACTGAAAAGAGCGAATGATGTTTGTAGCCCGTTGACGATAAGAGGATTTTCAATTACCCAACTTGACTGCGTTTTATCATATGTTTCGTCAGCCAATATAGTGATCCCATTATTCAACCACCAAAAATGAGTATCACTATCGTTATTTAATGTATTTAAAATTGCCCTATTGACATCAGTGTTGCCGGCGTAATCTCTAACATTCAATCCGAACATATCTTCATTGATTGTATATATTTCTTTTCCTGTTGCATCTATATCGTCTGTCTTTTCTCTGAAGAAATCTAAATAATTTTCGAGAGTAACCAAAGCAACAAAATTCTTCGTCTTGTTTCCATCTTTATCTGCGGCTTCGTCTTCATACGAATAGTCATTTTCGATAATGGCTTGGCTGACGATTTTCAATTCTTTACTATAGTTTGTGGATTGTGAACCAACCTGTTTAATGCGCATACAGTCCCAATATTCAACTCTGACATGGGAATCGCTGGGCACTAATTTTTTTAGACTTGCCTCTAATTCCTCGCCATGAGAGCGAATTAAGTCTGTTATCTTCCGCTTCACTCCAAATGAAACATATATGCAATGAAGACGGATAAGAGGCATACGATTATTTAGTCGATCCCGAGTGCGCCTCAGATTAATCGAAAAACTCTGCAGGTCATCGCTTAGACCGCTTCTATATAATTTCTGCAGTTCTTCCTCTTCTAAAGAACTATTCAGCAACAATTTTAGGGTGTAGCCCATTTTTGGCCAAACGTTAGCTTTCCATGCAAAGCAATTCTTTGATTGAATAAAGTACAAATCAAGATGTACGTTGTCGCCGAATAACTCAGGAGTAAGATCACCAAGATCCCCTTTGATCAAGACCTGATTATTGATTACCGCGTACAAAGAATCAATACCGCCATCAGCAGATCCCCCGACGAGGCCATTCTCAATTTCACTATATGTTGGCGAGAAGGATTTAAGAACCAAACCAGCAGAGAATAACTCAAAAGCTCGATCTTCATCCATCCCCTCGTAATCGGTGTTGTTCTGCATCACTGATCTAAAATATTTGTAGGCAACTTCTTCGTCGGGTAACATTTTTTGTCTTTTCGTCACTATGACCTTGCCTTAAAATCGAGTTATTGGCAGAATTCGTTCATTCCTACCATCAGTAACGATTGTATGTTCTAATAATACTAGTTTATTCGTTATAACTTAGAGATGAGCCATAGATTATAAATAACCTAAGTTCATACATCTCTCTATATCTGATGTCTATTTCACAATAATTATCAAACCTGTAATTTCCTCAGGTACTATAGACCGCAGACTAAGCAACAAATGTTTGCACTTACAGTACAAACCACGCTATCTATTCCGATCCCTAGGAGTTATCTCATAGCCTAAAGACTTAATGATATAGCCCTCTATTAAAACAGATAATTTTTCCAACAAACAAAAGGATCTGTATTTTATTGACCATTATTCACAGCTTGCAGGATTCCACCTACCTATTGTAGGTACAATTCTACATGGCCTCTATAAATTCGTGACTCAACGGCTATCTCGGACATTAACTGTGGGCGCCCATCAAACAGCAATTGTGAACCGACACCTAAACAGTAGGCGAGAGTAAAGTAGCCAAACGATCACATTTCCAAACAAACAATTATTTCCTTTTATGCCACTCTTGCCGATTACGACCGCCCGCAGTGTTCAACTCATGTGCTCTATTAAGCGGCGGGGCCGCAGGATCCAATGTGATCCTGCGGCCCCGCCGCTCTTCCTATGCCGCCCAGGTCAGAAGGTGGAGTAGTTGGACATCTGTCTGAGCATGGGCACGTTGCTGGCCAACCATGGGAAGCCCCATTCCATCAGGGCACAGACCAGAGCCAGCAGAAGCAGAATCAGCAGAAGCCATCGAATCGGGGCTATGCCGGACTGGTGCCGCAGCAGCCAGCCGTAGAGGCTGATCATGGGCCGAGGCTTTTCGCCCTTGCGAATCTGCCGCAGCAGGGGGTAACGCCAGGCAGCTAGTGCCGCCAGGTAGATGATCAGGTAGGCTGCTGCCAAAACCAGGAAGACCGGCTGCAGAGACCCCAGCCTGGCCATGACCGAGCCCTTGTCGTCTGCAAAGGCCACATTGCTGCCGCGGTCGCCCAACAGTTCCTTGGGCACGCCGTCGGATACCTTGGCCCAGTAGCCGAATTCGCCCCAGCTGATCCACCGATGGGTGGCCGTGGTGTACTTGGGCTCGCAGGTGGTCAGCGTGATCATGCGCCGATCAGGAGCGTCGCTGGGTGAATAAGGGTTGGGGGCGATGACGCTCACCTCTTCAGGTGAGACAATCTTGTAGCGGGTGTAGTGGTAGACATACCAGTAATCCTTGGTGCGCAGGACGATGGCGTCGCCTACCCGCAGCTCGTCCACATGGCCCAGCGGCTCACCATAGCCAGCGCGGTGTCCGGCAATGGCCACGTTGCCCATCTCGCCCGGCATCTGCGTATTGGGGTAGTGCCCCAGTCCCGCGTAGGCCAGCTCCCGGGGTGACGTACCCTGAACCACGTTGCGCTCCCAGTGCTGCCCAAACCGAGGAATGTAGGCCTGGGCCATCAGTTCGCCCTCAGAGGCCTGCTTGGGCTGTACCGGCGGTGCCCCTTTCTGCGGCTTGGCCACCTTGCGGGAGTCGCCCGATCCCGGGTTGCTCCAGGAGGTCGAGGCGCGTGCCTGCAACTGCTGATGCTCGGACTGCACGCCGGTCCACCAGAGCTGCCAGACCACGTAGAGGGCGCAGATGACGGCCAGGGTAATCAGCAATTCCCCTACGATTTCTGCAATGCCCACCAGCCAGGCTCGTCGCTTATCCGCCGGCTTATCGGCCGCCGGCTTGTCGGCCGACGTCTTGTCGGCCGACGTCTTGTCGTTCTCCGCGTCCTCTGTCGTCATTTACCGTGCCTTCTCATCTAGCGATGCGTACTGGAGTGGCTGCAGGACAGCCGTCGTCTCAGGGAATCTCAGATTGTCCGAAAATTCGACATTCCAACCCAGACCCACCGTATTCACATACTCCTTGTAAACGCGGATGGATGGCGAAGCATTCAGGGACTTGGTCATCCGATCGACTGGTCCTATGGCTGAAATCTTATATGGCGGCGAGTACTTTCGGCCGTGCAGCAGCAGCACATTGCCCACGCATCGCACGGCCGTGGTGGGCAGCACCCGCTGATCCTGGATCCGCATGGATTCGGCTCCCCCGGCCCAAAGCGCATTGACCACGCTCTCCACATCCTGCTGGTGGATGACGTAATCGTTGATGTTGGCCGTCGACCCGTCGGACCCCACCTTCTGCTGCCAGAGCGGGGAATCGTTGAGGGTCACCGTCAGCCCCGGCCCCTGGACGGCCTTGAGCACCGTGCCTGAGCCAGGGTCCTCGCGGGACTGGTCCGAGCTGCCCTTGTCGTCGGTCAGGGTCTTCAGCGCGTTGATCTGCGAGCTCATGTCATTGATGTCCTTGCGCAGCTCGGCAGCCTTGTTCTGGCGCTCCTCCACCAGCCCGGCCGTGTCCGAGGTGACCGTGACCGTCCTGTTGACACGGATGTTGGTGGTCAGCATGTACCCGACCAGGGCCAGCACCACAGCCACGGACACTGTGCCGACCAAGGACCTGCGCGCACCGTGCCGTCCCGTCCGTCTGGTCATAGGCATACCCTCATCCTCGTCTGCGATAGTATTACGTTCGAGTCTAACCGCTACTATGGCTTAGTAGATCTACTGAAGGAGAATAACCTCATGGCAGAGCATCAACTCCATGATGACGAGGACCAGGCGGTGGACGAGGCCAAGACCGCTGACACTGGCGAGGACGCCGAGGACGAGGAGTACGGCCTGTCCATGGACAAGGTGGAGGCTGTGCTCAACCAGAACGTTGACAAAAAGCACATGACCCCGCAGATGCGCCGCATCGTGCAGCGTCAGGAGGAGAACACCCGCCGCGTGGAGGACACCATCAAGAGCACCAAGGCCAATCCACGTTGGTTCGTGCCTCTCTTCGTCACGCTGATGGTGGTGGGCCTGATCTGGATCGTGGTCTACTACATCGCCTCCACCCGGGGCAATGTCTTCCCCATCCCCGGCATCGGCAACTGGAACCTGGCCGTGGGCTTCGGCATTCTGCTGGTCGGCTTCCTCATGACCATGTGGTGGCACTGATCCAGCCACAGTGTTCTTCAGGGACCCCGCAACCGTTCAGACACGGCTGTGGGGTTCTTTGTATACCTGCCTAGAACCGTCCACACCTGAACGTTATGCATGTGTGGATTCAAGCCTCCAGCTCCACCTATTTCATCCACCGTTGTCAGACTCAAGCCACAGTTATCCACAATCGCCCGAATTCATCGTGGACTTCCTAGAACACTCGTCCACAACCCTACTGCTGATTGGGTTCTTCCTACACTTATCCACTTTTTGCCGGTATATATGCACCAGTTCTGGATACTTATTCCCAGGTTATCCACACGATTGTCAACAAATGTGGATAGATGACATCCATGTCATTTACCGATAACGAGACCCAAAGCGGAGACGAGATAGTCGGCAGCCAGATGCTGATTTTCAGCGCATAGGGTTGGCCATGTTGCAGCCCAGAGCCAGCAGGACCAGGACCGCCAGGAAGATCAGCGTGGGCAGCAGCCAGGAGAGCAGGCTATGCACCCGCGAACCAGGCCGGCCCATATGCAGCAGGGCCAGCATGAAGAGGCCGCCGACTATGAATCCGCCCACATGGTCCTGCCAGGCGATGCCGGGCACAAACAGGGGCATGCAGAAGTTGATGGCCATCCAGACCACCATGGAAACGATGTCGATCCCCAGACGGCGGTAGACCACCAGGATGGCGGCGAAGAGCCCGAAGAGCGCGCCCGAGGCCCCGATGGCCGACGTGCCCCATCCATTGGGCGCCAGGACCGCATAGACCATCAGCCCCAGGTCTCCGCCCAGCCCGCTGATCAGATAGAGGGCCAGAAAACGCCCATGCCCTATCAGATTTTCCAGCACCGGCCCCACAACCCAGAGGGTGATCATGTTGAAGAGGATGTGCGAGACATTGGTGGCGTGCAGAAATATGTTGGTCACGAACATCCAAGGCTCATGAACAGCTGCGATCGGCACGAAGGCCCAATAGCCCAGCAAAAGCCGCTGGTAGCGAAGCGGAGCCAGCAGGTACAGGGCCATCTGGACGACCCAGGCCACTATGCAGATCAGGGTGATGGCTATGGTCACCACCGGAGCATGGTCACCCCAGTGCCGCCGGATCCAGCCCAGCGGCCCCCGACCGTTCCCTCCGCCTGTGAAACCGGTGCCCATGCCATTGACCATGAACCTTACCTTACCTGACCATCCGGCCCGGGGTGTGCGGTTTCCGTGCCGCAATGGCACCGATGCGTCCCACAGTTCGCCGCTTTCTACTAGGATGATGACTAGGTCGGTCGAAGTGGGCAGGACCGACGAAAGTCGTCGAAAGGAGCCAAACATGGAGAATTCATCTTCAAACGGCTGGAAGTTCTTTGCACTGCTCTTCGGCACGCTGCTGGCCGGCGTTGTCGCTCTGTTCGTATACAAGCAGCAGAACCCGGATTACGATCCCTGGGAGGAGCCTTGGGAGAACAGCTCATCGCCAGTCGACCTGGGCCTGGCCAAGGATGAGGAGGACAAGGGATCCGAGGATCCCGAGACCCCTCTGCAAGCGGGCGCACAGGCCTGACCGTTCCGGTCGGGAAGGAATCCGACCCAGCGTCAAAGACGTGAGGGCAACGGGTTCCTTTTTTCATGCCTGAATTCGGCCCGGCTGCAGCCTGCTGGGACACGCCTGTTGGGGCGGCGCGTCACAATAGAGCCATGAGTGCCATACGGGAAGCAGACATGGAAGAAGGCCGCCGGGATTTTCTGGCCTGGCGCGATGCGGCCAAGGAGGCCGCGAACAATCTGGGCCCTGAGGGCGACCGGCTGACAGTGGCCCCGCAAACCGACAGGCGCAGCAAGGCCATGGCTGTCCGCTATTCCCTGCACATGCTGGAGATCAAGGCCCCCGGCCCTGGCGTAGAGGTCAGGGTGGCGCCTTGGGGGGCCGTCAAGATTCTGGATGGGCCGGCATCCGACCCGCATAACCTGACCCCGCCCGATGTCATCGAACTGGACCCGGATGTCTGGCTGCGGCTGGCTGCCGGCATCACCAGCTGGGGTGAAGAAGCCGTCGCCGGGCATATCAGCGCCGTGGGCGAACGCGACGATCTGCACGAGCTGTTGCCCCTGGTATGAGGCCGGCTACTTGCTCGACGACCCCTTGGCCGCGGTCTTCTGGTCCTTGTGGTGTTTGAGCGCGCTGGGCACGGGAATGGGTATGCGCTTGTGGGGCTTGGGCGTAGCTGGCATCTCCCCAGAGGTGGCCTTGGCAGCAGCCTCAGCGGCCCACCGGGCGTAATCGTCCAGATCATCGTCCCTGGAATCCTCGGGGTCCTGGCCCCCCGATTTGCGCGAATCCGGCTTGGAGTATTCCTCTTCAACCATTTTGAAGGGATCCTTGCCCCTGGTTCCGGGTTCCTTGCTGCTGAGCTCTTTGGCCAGCTCGTCGTAATCCGTGTCCGTTGTCAGATATTTGAGCTTCCGGGCTATTTTCGTCTGCTTAGCCTTCTGACGTCCGCGGCCCATCCGACCCCCTTCGCCAGGTAACGTGCACTTAGGCAACTTGAATGTGAATTTGCATCATTTATGAGAGTACCACCTGAGCATCTTGTCGGCTCGGACTTTTACCATAAAAGCAATTCCCAGAACGACATTCGGCACGACGGCAAGGGTGGGACCATGCAGGAAGAAGTCACAGCGGCAGGCAACGAAATCAGCGACAGCTTCAGAGCCGCCAAGCATCGGTCCGACCAGGTGCTGGCCGAACTGGACAAGAATCCGAGCCGCTACACCATGCTGACCGGCGACCGTCCCACCGGCAGGCTCCACCTGGGCCATTACTTCGGGTCCATCCGCGAGCGCGTCCAGATGCAGAATCGCGGCGTGCACACCAACATCGTCATCGCCGACTATCAGGTCATCACCGACCGGGACACCACCGAGCACATCCGCGACAACGTGCTCAACCTGGTGCTGGACTATCTGGCTGCGGGCATCGACCCCAAGAAGACCATGATCTTCACCCATTCGTCCACCCCTGCGGAGAACCAGCTGCTGCTGCCCTTCCTCTCCCTGGTGACCGAGGCCGAGCTTCACCGCAACCCAACCGTCAAGGCCGAGATGGAGGCCAGCGGCCACACCCTGACCGGCCTGCTGCTGACCTACCCGGTCCATCAGGCCTGCGACATACTCTTCTGCAAGGCCAACGTCGTGCCCATCGGCAAGGACAACCTGCCGCATGTGGAGCTGACCCGGACCATCGCCCGCCGCTTCGACGAGCGTTACCCCGGCCAGGCCCCGGTCTTCCCCGAACCTGATGCCATCCTGTCCGACACCCCTGAGATTCCGGGTCTGGACGGACGCAAGATGAGCAAGTCCTACGGCAACTCCATCATGCTGGGAGCCACCGCCGAGGAGACGGCCAAGCTGATCCGCAAGTCGCCCACCGACTCCGAGCGCAGGATCACCTTCGACCCTGTGAACCGCCCCCAGGTCTCGGCCCTGCTGACCACGGCCGGCCTGGTGACCGACCGAAGGCCCGAGGACATCGCTGAGGAGATCGGCGATGCCGGCTCGGGCGCCCTCAAGGCCTACGTAACCAAGTCGGTCAACGAATTCCTGGCACCCCACCGGGAGCGCCGGGCCGAGCTGGCCAAGGACATGGACACCGTGCGCGACATCCTGGTCGAGGGCAACAAGCGTGCCAACCAGATAGCCGAGGAGACCCTCGATCAGGTCCGCTCGGCCATGGGCATGCGCTACTAGACGTCGTACCGCCAGGAGCGGTCGGTCAGTACCCGAGCCGTGACCAGCCCGATCGGCAGGCAGATGATGACCATGAAGGCCCGGAAGGCCCAGTCCAGGGCGTTGAGCGTATTGAACTGCCCCAGGTAGAACATGGCCCGGTACATATACAGGCCAGGCACCATGATGACGATTGAGGGCACAGTCAGGCTGATTCTTGGATAGCCCAGGTGGGGCGGCAGCAGGCCGTGACGGACCGAGGAGCGCCAGACCGTGGCCAGCATGCCGGCCAGGAAGGCGCCCAGGAAGGCGGCCATCTCCGGGGGGACATGGAACATGTCCTGCATCTCCAGGCGCATCGTGTCGGTCAGAGCGCCGATGACGGCAGCCACCAGGGCCATGCGCTGGGGTGAATTGAAGAGGACCGAGAAGCCCCAGACCCCGCAGCAGGCCGCAATCAAGCGCAGGCCGGCCATCAGCCAGGGGCTCAGGTTCATGGGTTCAAAGCCCTGGGGGTTGAGCATGACCATCCTCGCCACGGCCCATCCGCCCAGCGTGGCCACCAGGATGATCGAGAAGGCGTAGGTGATGCGCTGCACCCCCGAGGGGAAGTCCAGCTTGGCGATGTCCAGGCCGCCGGTGACCAGGGGGAAGCCGGGAATGACGAAGAGGATGGCGCCGATATAAGCCGTGTCGTGCCTGAGGGCCACCGGGTCGAAGATGCCCACCAGCCTCAGCGTGCCGACACAAGCCAGGGCGGCGATGATGACCGCCACCCCAGTGGCGAAGAACTGGTTGATCCGCCTGCCCAGCATCTGACGGCGCACCCACTGGCCTATGCCAGCGCCGACGAAGGCTCCGGCCATGTCGTAGGGGCCGCCGCCCAGCAGGAAGACGAAGGCTGCGCAGGCGACGGCCGAGGCGAAGCCCGAAAAGAGAGGCGAGTAGAGGGGCTTGCGTCGCTCGATCAGGTCCAGGCGTTCATGTGCCTGCCGGACCGTGATGCCACCCGTTGCCCGCGTCTGCGAGGATGCGGACTCGTCAGGGGAGGCAGGCTCTTTGGAGTCTGTGGCCTCTTTGAAAGACGCAGACCTGTCGGGAGACACTGACTGTTCCGAGGACGCGGCGCCCTCGGAAGACCTGGCCTTCTCATGTGCTTCGCCTTGAGTTGACGCAGATTGTCCGGACGCAGCCTTGGAATCCTTGGAATCCTCCGGCCGAGGCGTGGAGCCTACGGTGCCCAGACCGGCGGCCGTCCTGGTGTCTATGGCCGCTGCATCGATCCGGTTCTGGCTGATCTCGTCCTCGTTGTGCACGGCGGTGGCCACTGCGTCCTTGAGCGCCTTGGCCGCATCCTGGTCCTGGGCCAGCACCTCCTTGACCGCCTTGCGGGCCGCCGCATAGACGTTCGGCTCGTCCAGGTTGTCCACCAGCTCCCGGGAGACCACCGTCATGGTGTGGTAGGTCCCCGCCTGCCCGCACTTGACGCTGAGCCAGTCCGCGAAGTGTTCCAGCAGCCAGATCCGCTCGGTGTTGACCCCGGTGGTGGGCAGGTCCACCACCTCGGTGATCCGAGATACGCCATCCGTGCAGGTGGCCTCGATGTCGGTCAGGTTCACGTCGGCCCGCACATGCACGCCCATGGGATAGGCAATCCTATGCATCATCTCGCGCACGCGGAAGCTTCCCGTGCCGGCCCCCAGCTCCAGCATGCCCACCCGCACAATCAGGCTGGTCTTGGCCGCGATGCAGGCCTCGACGATGGGCTTGTCGTAATCGCGTTCAATGTCCTCCATGTCCAGCGGAATGGAGTGGGTGTGGTACTTGCTTACCCGTCTAACCTCGGCTGCGGTCCTGCCGCGATAGCCGTCCTTGGAACTCCTGCTCTTGAATTTCACACCCACATTCATACTCCACCCGGGTCACGTGCCCTTGCACCGCCGCACGGGACCATGAAACGTATTCGACCTGAAAGCGTCCTAGAATGGGCCGCGAGCCATCGAACCGAAGGCTGTGGGCCTGCAACGCCGACCACCAATAACCGCGGAGGAGCCGTGGAATGGTCGAAGACCGGGCAACCTGCGATTCGACAAGGAGGACTGATGACAGACAGTAATCAGCAAATCACGGCTGCCGATGCGACCCTGGTCACATCCGGCACCGGGACCAAGGGGCCGGAGGAACGCAAGCTGCCTCAATCGTTGGATGAGGACATGGCCTTGTGCCTGCGGCTGCTCAGGGATGTGTTGGGGGAATTCGATCAACAGCTGCTCAAGCGGTTCGACTCCCTGCGCGAGGACGTGATGACGGCCAGCGCCGAGCACTTCAACCGCCACCCCTCGGACCCTGTGCCTGACGAGGACGGCCTGTCCAAGGCTGTGGCCCTGATCGACGACACCTCAGTCAAGGATTCCCAGCTGCTGGCCCGCGCCCTGACCACCTACTTCCACCTGGCCAACCTCTGCGAGGAGAACTACCGGGTGAAGGTCCTGCATGAGCGCGAGGGCAAGGTGGACCTCAAAGTCAAGGGCACCGACCCCATCAACGAGATGACCAGCGCCTACAGCCAGCTCCTTCAGGAGATGGGCCCGGCCAAGGCCTCGGAGCTGCTGGAGAAGCTGGAGTTCCACCCCGTCTTCACCGCCCACCCCACCGAGGCGCGGCGCAAGGCCGTGGAGGGCAAGATCCGGCGCATCGCCAACCTGCTGGCCGTCCGCCGCGGCCTGGGCGGTTCCGAGCTGGAGGAGAACGAGCGTCTGCTGCACAACGAGATCGACGCCCTCTTCCGCACCTCGCCCATCGCAGCCAAGAAGCCGACGCCCGTCGAAGAGGCCAACACCATTCTGGACATCTTCGACGCCACGCTCTTCGAGACCATTCCCAAGGTCTACCGCCGCTTCGACGACTGGATGCTGGGCAAGAAGGCCGGCATGGTCAAGCCCGTCTGCCCCGCCTTCTTCCACCCGGGCAGCTGGATCGGCTCCGACCGCGACGGCAACCCCAACGTGACCGCCAAGGTCTCGCGCAAGGTGGCGCGCAAGTTCTCCGACCACATGCTCAAGGCCCTGGTCAAGGCCACCACCACCGTGGGCCGCAACATGACCATGGAGGTGACCACCACGCCGCCCAGCCCCGAGCTGAGGAGCCTGTGGAGCCACCAGAAGGAGATGAGCGAGCGCCTGACCGACCGGGCCACCACCATCTCGCACAACGAGCTGCACCGGGCCGTGGTCCTGGTCATCGCCGACCGCCTGCAGGCCACTATTCAGCGTGACGCCGACCTTATGTATGCCGACTGCGCCGACTTCATCGCCGACCTGCGCGTGGTCCAGGACTCCCTGGCCAAGGCGGGCGCGGCCCGTCAGGCCTACGGCCCCCTGCAGGATCTGATCTGGCAGGCCCAGACCTTCGGCTTCCACATGGTCGAGATGGAGTTCCGCCAGCACTCCCTGGTCCACGCCCGCGCCCTGGAAGACATCCGCGAGCACGGCCTGCACGGCGAGCGCGGCGAGCTGCAGCCCATGACCCACGAGGTGCTCGACACCTTCCGCGCCCTGGGTGCCATCCAGAAGCGCAACGGCCAGAAGGCCGCCCGCCGCTACATCATCTCCTTCACCAAGTCGGCGCAGAACGTCAAGGACGTCTACGAGCTCAACCGGCTGGCCTTCGAGCATGCCGAGGACGTGCCGGTCATCGACGTGATCCCCCTGTTCGAACAGCTGGAGGACCTGCAGAATTCGGTGGACGTGCTGGAGGAGATCATCAAGATCCCCGAGGTCCAGGCCCGGCTCAAGGAGACCGGCAACAAGATGGAGGTCATGCTGGGCTACTCCGACTCCTCCAAGGACGCCGGCCCTGTCTCGGCGACCCTGGCCCTGCACTCCGCCCAGGAGCGCATCGCCAAGTGGGCCGAGAGCCATGGCATCGACCTGACCCTCTTCCACGGACGCGGCGGCGCCGTAGGCCGTGGCGGCGGCCCCGCCAACCGTGCTGTGCTGGCCCAGCCTGTGGGCTCGGTCAACTGCCGGTTCAAGCTGACCGAACAGGGCGAGGTCATCTTCGCCCGCTACGGCAACCCGGTCCTGGCCATCCGCCACATCGAGTCCGTGGCTGCGGCCACCCTGCTCCAGTCCGCGCCCAGCGTGGAGGAGCGCAACACCACCATGACCGAGAAGTACGCGGACATGGCCGACAAGCTGGACCAGGCCGCCCACGAGCGCTTCCTGGACCTGCTGCACACGCCGGACTTCGCCCCCTGGTTCTCCATCGTGACGCCCCTGAACGAGATCGGCCTGCTGCCCATCGGCTCCCGGCCGGCCAAGCGCGGTCTGGGCGCCAAGTCCCTGGACGATCTGCGGACCATACCCTGGGTCTTCTCCTGGGCGCAGGCCCGCATCAACCTGGCCGCCTGGTATGGCCTGGGCACCGCCTGCGAGAAGTTCGGCGACCTGGAGACCCTGCGTCAGGCCTACGAGGAGTGGCCGCTCTTCAGCACCTTCATCGACAACATCGAGATGAGCCTGGCCAAGACCGACGAGCGCATCGCCAAGATGTACCTCTCCCTGGGCGACCGGGACGACCTGAGCCAGAAGGTCCTCTCGGAGATGGAGCTGACCCGCAAGTGGGTTCTGCAGATCGTGGGCGACGAGTGGCCCCTGCAGCACCGCCACGTGCTGGGCCAGGCCATCCGGATCCGCTCTCCCTATGTGGACGCCCTGTCGGTGACCCAGGTGCGCGCCCTGCGGGCCCTGCGTCGTCGCAACGACAAGGAGGAGCTCAGCAAGAGCCAACAGGCCGACTTCATCTACCTGATCCTCTGCACCGTTTCGGGAGTCGCCGCCGGCCTGCAGAACACCGGCTGATTCCCGCTTGATGGTTCAAGGATGAGGCCCCGTTCTCTTGCAGATAGCAGGAGGCGGGGCCTCGCCGTATTCAAGTGCCTTTGATGTGGTCGTGTGTTGTTTGTGGGCTGGGTGGTAGGGTGAAAAGCGGGGGATGTCGAAAAGACGACTGGCTTCGCCATTGGCTCCTGCAATTTGATGCAGGGTTGGCGTTGACAGACAGAACGTTGATAGGCAAGCGGCATAGATACCGTTTGGTGTTTGGTGAAGGGGTTTTGGTTTCATGCATCTGGTTTCCCGTCTGCGCCGCACCTTGGCGATGACGATCGTCCTGCTGGGCCTGCTGGCAGGCCTGGGCGTCGCATCCGCCCAGGCGGATGCTCCTGTACTCACCCGGGGGGG
>SKEB01000136.1_pt1 | contig 95843 bp, 77 predicted proteins | sample 4826561 | NCBI WGS metagenome assembly SKEB01 (sample SAMN11008820, study PRJNA524170) | human gut metagenome | biome: Human fecal sample; material: Feces; isolation source: fecal sample from pouch patient p17 | host: Homo sapiens | place: Israel: Tel-Aviv | collected 2016-03-29
ATGGCTCCGTGCCTCTTTCCAATCGCGGTTTTTCATTGTCTGGCGACTGAAAATCGTACCCGGCACGGTCCATGTCCCTTTCCATCAAGGCCGAAATCCGAAAATGCGCAAGAATCCGGACGTTATCGCCCCATGCAACGATATGACCTATTTTCAATATGTTTGTTATGATTACACACGTATGAAAGCGTTTGCCAACACGCCTCTATGCACGCTCCACCGGCACTGAACCAAGCCGTTCGAGCCGCTTCGACGACGAACAGACACGAACCGGCCGGCCACACCGCCGACCCCGTGGAAAGGACCAGCATGACCCTCAACAATACGCATGACGATTGGTGGAAGCAAGCCGTCGTCTACCAGGTGTACCCCCGCAGTTTCCGCGATGCGAACGGCGACGGGCTCGGCGACATCGCTGGCATCACGAGCCGCATTCCATACCTGCGCCAGCTCGGCGTGGACGCACTGTGGCTTTCGCCGTTCTACCCCTCCGAACTCGCCGACGGCGGCTACGACGTGATCGACTACCGCAACGTGGACCCGCGCCTCGGTACGCTCGACGATTTCGACGCGATGGTGGCCGCTGCGCACAGCGCCGGCCTCAAAGTGGTTGTGGACATTGTGCCCAACCACACGTCGAACATGCACCCGTGGTTCCAGGAGGCGCTGGCGAGCGCACCGGGCTCCCCCGCGCGTGACCGCTACATCTTCCGTGACGGCGAGGGCGCGCACGGCGAACTGCCGCCGAACAACTGGCAGTCGCTCTTCGGCGGCCCCGCATGGGAGGCCGCTGGCGACGGCCAGTGGTACTTGCACCTGTTCACGAAGGAGCAGCCCGACCTCAACTGGAAGAATCCCGACGTGCACGAGGACTTCCGCACCACGCTGCGGTTCTGGTCCGACCGCGGCGTCGACGGATTCCGCATCGACGTGGCGCATGGTCTGGCAAAGGACCTTGACAGCGAGCCGCTCAAAGACCTGGAGCGCTTCCCGGTCGGAGGCAATCCGGTTCCGGGCCACCCGTTGTGGGACCGTCCGGAAGTGCACGAGATCTACCGCGAGTGGAACAAGGTGTTCAATGAATACGACCCGCCGCGCTTCGCGGTCGGCGAGGCATGGGTTCCCGCCGAGCACCAGCATCTCTACGCGTCCAAGGACGAGCTCGGCCAGGTCTTCAATTTCGAGTTCGCCAAGGCCAACTGGTTCGCCGACGACTTCCGCCTCGCCATCGAGGAGGGCCTAGCCTCGGCTGACGAATCGAAATCCACGACCACATGGGTCATGAGCAACCACGACGTGCCACGCCATGTGAGCCGCTACGGCCTGCCGCAGGTGCACACGCGCGGCTACCACGAGCTGCCGAATGACTGGCTGCTGCGCAACGGCACCACCTACATCGAGGACCGCGAGCTCGGCACACGCCGCGCCCGTGCCGCGATCCTCATGGAGTTGGGATTGCCCGGATCGGTGTACGTGTATCAGGGCGAGGAGCTTGGCCTGCCCGAAGTCGCCACAATCCCGTGGGATCATCTCGAGGACCCGGTCGCGTTCAACACCGACCACAGCGACGCGGCGAAGGGCCGCGACGGCTGCCGCGTGCCGCTGCCGTGGAGCGCCCAGGACATGCCGCAGCCCGCGCCATGGGACCCCGAGTTCGGCACCGGCGCCTCGTTCGACTTCTCCGAGCATGCCGGCGGCCGCGCGAGCGCCGACCCGCATCTGCCGCAGCCGCTGTGGTACGCCGGCTACGCCGCCGACGTGGAGGACACCGACCCCGCTTCGATGCTCAATCTGTATCGGCGCGCCATGCACTGGCGGCAGGAGCATCTGACACCCACCGGTGACACGTCGCTCACATGGCTCGGCCCGCAGTCCTTCGCCGACTGTGGCGACGACGTGGTGGCATATGCACGCCCGCTCGCCAACGACAGCGGCGACCGCTTCGCGTGCATCGTCAATTTCGGCGCCGCGTCCATCGAGCTGCCGCACGGCGACGTGATGATGCGCTCCATCCCGTTCGATGGCTATCAGCTGCCGGCTGACGCGGCGGTGTGGATGCGCATCTGACGGCGCTACGCATGGATCATGTGGTTCAGCAGTTCCACTGCTGGATCACATGATCCCCCTTGTACAGGCTCAGCACACTGATGTGCGCGGTGTCGAGCTTGAGATTGCGCCCGAACGTTGGCTCCACACCGAGCCACTGCGTCGTCAGGATGCGCAAAATGTGCGCGTGCGCCACGCACAGCACATCACGCCCCGCCTGCAGCGCGGGCATCGCGCGCTCGATGACGAGCCGCGTGCGCGCGGCGGCGTCCTCGAGGCGCTCGCCCGGCCCGTTGATGATGTGCATCTCCTCGCCATCGGGGAAGACCTCGACCCGCTCGCCGCCGAGCGCGGCGTCGAGCACGGCCGGCCCATGCTCCCACACGTTCCAGTCGTAGCCGAGCGCGTCAAACAGCTGGCTGCGCGTACGGCCTTCCGCACGTCCGTAATCCCACTCCTCGAGGTCCGCGGTGACCTCGTGTTCGGTGAATCCGGCGAGTTCGGCCGTCGTCATCGCACGCCGCAGATCGCTCGTATACACGTCGCGCGGCTCGAACCCGCGCGGGAACATTGCGCGCAGGCGTTTGCCCGCCGCACGCGCCTGTTCACGGCCGACCTCGGTCAGCGGGATGTCGGTGCGGCCGGTGTACTGGCCCGATTCGCTCCACAGCGTCTGGCCGTGGCGCAGCAACACCAGGTCTCCGAAGATCTGGGGCGCGCTGTTCTGTATGGTCGTCTGTTCCATGAGTACTACTGTAGGCGCATGCGCGCCACAAGAACAGCGGACCATCACATCCGCGTGCCGCCGCGCCATTTCCGTTTTGCGCGCTATCGCCGTTGCTGTCGGCGCGCATACCCTACACTGGGACCTATGAGTGAACACAACAACATGCACGACCTCGACGAGACGGCCGACAAGACCGTCGCGGCGATCAACAAGGTCGACACCAAGGTCACCGAGATGCGCCAGCGGCGCATGGCCGACCCCGACACGTTGGGCGACAAAGCGCTCAAGATGATCATCCCCAGCCTCGCTGGTCTCGTGGGGGGCAAGCTCTTCCAAATGGTGTGGAACAGTGTCATGGCACGTGTGCATCCCCGTCCGGACGACGATGTGAAGGACCAGCAGCAGGGCCTGATGATGAGCGTGTTGTTCGCTGCGGCATCGGCGGCGTTCGGCACACTGCTGACGCGTCTTTCGGACAAGGGCGCCAATTCGCTCGTGCACCACATGCAGATCAAACGCGACCGCTGACCGCTGCACAAACTAGATACCGCGCCCGTATTCGCCCAGTACGGGCGCGAGGCATGTTCACACATGGGGTGAATCCGCTTCCGTTGTTCTGGCACCGTCGCCATACTGAAACCATGACTGAATACATGCATAATCCCACGGTCGACGTATTGCTCGACCGCCGTTCCATCCGCGCGTTCCAACAGGAACCCATCGACCCGCAGACCCTGACCACAATCGAGGCGGCGGCACAGCATGCCGCTTCGAGCCAATATCTCAACGACTGGTCCGCGATCCGCATCCTCGACCACACGCTCAAGCAGCAGATCGCCGAAGTCGGCCACCAACCGTATATCGCCGACGCGGCCGCACTGTATGTGTTTGTGCTCGATGAATACCGCAATGCCGTCATCGCGCGCAACAGCGGCGTGGCGGTCGATTCCGACGACTTCACACTCAACAACAGCTACCGCTTCAGCCAAGCCCAGAACGACGCCGTACTCGCGCTGCACGCGATGGAGACCGCGGCGGAATCACTCGGTCTGGGTTGTGTGATCCTCGGCTCGATCCTCAACGATGTGCCGCGATTGATCGAACTGATGAAACTGCCGGAGTACACGTACCCAGTGCTCGGCCTGGCGATCGGCAAGCCGGCGCAGCAGCCGAACCTGAAGCCGCGCCTGCCGCGTTCGGTGCAGTTCTTCGACAATGCATACAACAGCGATCCGGAACTCATGCTGCAGCGCATGAGCGAATTCAATGAAGAGGTGCACCAATACTACGACCTGCGTGATGCCGCGCACCCGGTGCCGACGTATGATGCGCAGATCGCGCAGAAAGCCGTCGATCAAGGTGTGCTGGAGCGTGGACTCGGTCATGCGCGCACAGGGGTTCGACATCGAACGCTAGCCGCGCGTCAGCGGTGCCGTGGTTTGAATCCGCGTTTGCGTGAATGCGGTTTGCGTTGCAGCGCGCGCTGTGCACGCATGTAGTTGAGCTGCGGATCGCGGTGCGTGAGGTGCCATGTGCCGCAGAATTCACACCGGTAGACCCACAGTTCCACACCGCGCTCCAAACGACTTTGCTCGGCCGCCTGGAGCGCGGTGATCTTGTCTTTGTACATGATCTTCTGCGATGGCTCGCAGCGCTTCGGCGTGAAATAATGCATGCATCAATCCTTAGCACGCGTGGGGTGTATGTGGTTGGGTATGGGTGGACCCCGGTTGGTTGGTTGCCTTCCGGGGTCCTCAAGTGTGGTGCGGCGGTGTGCTACTCTCCCACACCCTGTCGGGTGCAGTACCATCGCCGTGCCAGGTCTTAGCTTCCGGGTTCGGAATGGGTCCGGGCGTCTCCCCTGGGCCATGGCCGCCGCAAATCTTCAATTGTCCGTCACCCCCTTTCTTGGGGGTCCGGGTTGTGTGGTTGTTCGGGGACCGGTGGGTGGACGCGACGCGCGTGATAGTTTCTCCTCTCTGATACTGATTTTATCAATGATATTTCGCAATAGCCAGCAATGAACGCTTGCATTGCGCAAGACGTTACATTATCTTCTGAAACATATAGCGCACCTTGTCCAGGCGGCTGTTTGGACGGCGGGGCTGGATGACTGGCTTGCCGACAGCGGCCTGATACCCTTTCAGTTCTGTAAGGCATACGCTCTGCCCGTTGGTGTAAAAGGCCAGATCAGTACGGTATGCCTGTATACAGCGGGCGGGAATCTCGCCAGTAAAGACAACTTCATCCTTTTTTACCTGGACCGTTTCGATGGTGGCACAGTATTTCGGTGCATCATGATAAGCCCTGGAAAGATATTCCCGGGGCGCATAGAGGGTGAAGGAGAGATAAGGTTCCAGCAGTTGCGTCCCTGATTCCTTCAATGCCTGTTCCAATACAATCGGGGCCAATGAGCGGAAGTCCGCCGGCGTGCTGACCGGACTGTAATAAAGCCCGTATTCAAAGCAAATCTTACAGTCCGTTACGTTCCAGCCGAACAAGCCCTGCTCCAGCCCGTAACGGATACCATCCCTGACAGCGTTTTGAAAACTCTGGTTCAAGTATCCCAGCGAAACCCGGCTCTCGTATTGTACACCGGAGCCAAGCGGGAGTGGTGTAACAGACAGTCCGATGGATGCCCAAAACGGGTTGGGCGGCACCTCGATATGGATGGTGTGGCTGGCTGCTTTGAGCGGCCGCTCCATATAAATGACGGTGGGTTCCTTTACCACTGTTTCAAGCTTGTATTTTTCCGACAGCAAAGCGGAAACAACCTCCAACTGCACCCGGCCCAAAAAAGAAAGAATGATCTCATGGGTGATGGAATCCACCTCGCAGCGCAAAAGCGGGTCAGTATCCGCAAGTTGCGTAAGAGCGTCCAGCAGCCGTTCTCTTTGCGCTGCCGTTTTCGGCGCAATCGACGTCCGCAGCATGGGGAGGGGGTCCTCACGCCACCTTTTACGAGGGAGCCGGGTTGGGTCCCCTAATACATCGTTTAACCTCACGCTGTCGCTGGGAAGGATAACAATTTCACCCGGATAAGCGGTGTCTGTCCGAACAATTTCCCCTTTGGATGGAATACGCATCTCTGTGATTTTCAGCTTTTCTCTCCCGGCCAGGGCCACCGTATCCCGCAGGCGCAGCGTTCCGCTGTATAGCCGTAGATAGACACGCCGCTGGCCGCAATCTGTATACTCCACCTTGAAAACGCTGCCGCATAGGGCGGCGCTCCCCTGTTCCCCAATCGGTTGGAACAGCCCTGTCACCGCATCCATCAACGGTTGAATGCCAAGGCCCTTTTTGGCGCTGCCATAATAGACCGGGAACAGGGAGGCGTCTTGAACCCTCCGCTGTTCCTCCCGCACAAGTTTTTCCCGGCTGATTGGTTCTCCTGCGATATACTTTTCCAATAATTTATCGTTATTTTCGATGACCGCATCCCATGCTTCTATGTCGGTATTTTCCTCCAGGACTATTTCCGGGGACAGCGACACCGTCTGCTTGATGATAATATCGGCGGAGAGCTTATCCCGAACAGACTGAACCACGCTCTGCAAATCAACGCCAGCCTGGTCGATCTTGTTGATAAAGATAACGGTGGGAATGTTCATTTTCCGCAGGGCATGGAACAGAATACGGGTCTGGGCCTGCACGCCATCTTTAGCGGAGATCACCAAGATGGCCCCATCTAAAACAGCCAAAGAGCGGTACACCTCCGCCAAAAAATCCATGTGGCCGGGCGTATCCACAATGTTGACTTTACATCTGTGCCACTGGAAGGAAGTGACTGCCGCTTGAATGGTAATCCCACGCTGCCGCTCCAAAAACATGGTGTCCGTCCTCGTTGTCCCTTTTTCGACGCTCCCCGGTTCTGAAATGGCTCCGCTGGCATATAGCAGGCTCTCCGTCAAGGTCGTCTTTCCAGCGTCTACATGGGCAAGAATTCCAATATTGATTATTTTCATGTGATTGTCCTCCCTTTACTGCCCCGAAGGGCATAAAAATCCCCAGCAGTAAAATACTTTTACCACTGGGGATGATAATTTGCGGACATACACATATACAGCATACACCTGTTTGTGAGTGCTGTTTTTGGGGATATGTCAAAATTGATAAGGCAAAAGTATTCTTAAATTGGGTACAAAAAACTAAGCCCCTACAAAAGGGACTATCATAATCCTTTGTTCCCACTATTTGATTATAGTTTTATTTAAGAATACCTTGCCGCATATTTTTTACTCCTTTTCTGGAATTGAATTATTATATCACATCAGTTTTAGGAAAACAAGTATCTAAAAGAAATTTTTCTTCCCCTTATATGTAACAATCATACCGGCTTCCTAACGTTCAGAATGGTTTCTACTGTCTGCTGCGGTGTTTGGTTGGAATTGTCCAGCCAAAAGCCGATCCGTGGTGTTGTCTGCATTTTACTAAATACAAATTCAATGTATACAGAAAGAAATATATAAGGAGTGGGAGGGATTCCGCCGTAGTCGGCATTGTAGGAAAATCCAAAAGTTTAGATTTTCTCAAAATGCTTATCTTTTGGTCTTTGGTTCGGAATAGTGTAGTGCTGGCGGTCTATCTATTGTTTTCGGTTGCTTGCTTCTTTACCGTACATGAGCATTTAAGCACGGGTGATATTGTGCTTGATTTTTTCTCAGGCTCAGCATCGACCGCCCATGCCATGTTCCTGCAGGAGCTCGGAAAAGATGATCGCTATCAGTTTATCCTTGTCCAGCTTCCAGAGCCTTGTGACCCGAAACGCGACGCCTACAAGGACGGGTATGAGACTCTCTGCGACATAGGCGAAGGACGCATTCGCCGCGCAGGCGACAAAATCAAAACCGAGCTCGAGGAATCCAACCGTCAACTCAAGCTTGGCGAGGGACCCAAGCAGCTTCCCGACATCGGCTTCCGTGTGTTCGAGCTCGATGAGTCCGGCATTGAGAAGCCCGAGCCCGGTCAGCTCCTCTTCGACGTGGTCAAGCCCGATCGCTCCGATATGGATATCGTCTTCGAGATGATGCTCAAATGGGGCCTCGAGCTCACGCTGCCCGTCGAGAAGTCTGAAGCCGCGGGCTATCCCATCTGGTCCGTCGCTTGCGACGAGCTCGTCTGCTGCATGTCCCGAGGCCTCACCATTGAGGCGCTCGAGGCCATCGCCGACATGGAGCCCAGGCGCGTTCTCATCCTCGATTCCGTCCTCGACGACACCCTCAAGCTCAACGCCGTGCAGATCTTCAAGCACGCCGGCGAGCGCATGGGCTGTGAGATCGAATTGAGGACGGTCTAGCATGGCGGCGCTCGAGTTCAAGTTCTCATCCGACCAGCAGCACCAGCTGGAGGCCATCGAAGCAACCTGCGACCTGTTCCGCGGACAACAATTTATTGGCAGCGTATTCTCCGCCGATTCCGGCCGCAAAGGCCAGACGGCAATCGGCGAGCTCATGGTCGGCCACGGCAACGAGCTTCGCGTGGCGCCGGGCCAGCTCCTCGACAACCTGCACGCCGTGCAGGAGGAGGGCTGCCTCCCGGCAACCGACGTCCTCACCGATGGGCGCCTGCGAGACTTCACCGTCGAGATGGAGACCGGCACCGGCAAGACCTACGTCTACATCCGCTCCATCTACGAGCTAAACCGCCGCTACGGCATCACCAAGTTCGTTATCGTCGTGCCGAGCGTGGCCATCCGCGAGGGCGTCCTCAAGAGCCTCCAGACCACCCGCAGGCACTTCGAGACGCTCTACGACCGCACGCCGCTCGACTACTTCGTGTACGACTCGAAGGACATGGGGCCGGTGGGTAACTTCGCCACGTCGAGCTCCATCCAGGTCATGGTCATCAACATCGACGCGTTCAACAAGGGCCTCGAGAAGGATGGCACCGCGAAGGAGGGCAACCTCTTCCACCGTCCCAGCGAGAAGCTCACCGGCGGCTTCAGCCCTCGCGAGCTCGTGAGCGCCTGCAAGCCCGTCGTCATCATCGACGAGCCCCAGAGCGTCGACAACACCAAGCAGGCCAAGGCCGCCATCAAGAGCCTGAACCCGCTGTTCGTGCTGCGCTACTCGGCCACGCACAAGCAGGCCTACAACATGATCTACCGCCTCACGCCGGTCGACGCCTTCGAGCGCCACCTGGTGAAGGGCATCTGCGTGGACTCGATCAAGGCCGAGGCGAACCTCAACGGCGCGTACGTGAGGCTCGAGTCCGTCAAGTCCGACCCGTTCTCCGCCAAGGTGTCCATCGACGTGCGCCAGGCCGACGGCACGCAGAAGCGCAAGGCCGTCACGGTGAAGACCGGCAACGACCTCTACCAGAAGAGCGGCGAGAACAGCGACTACGAGAGCGGCTGGGTGGTCAACAACATCGGCGCCGCAGTGGGCGACGAGTTCATAGAGTTCCAGAACGGCGAGGTGCTCGAGCTCGGCGAGGCGCTGGGCGACGTCAACGAGGAGGTCGTCAAGCGCGCGCAGATCCGCCGCACCATCGAGGACCACCTGGCCCGCCAGTTCGAGCTGTGGCCGCGCGGCGTGAAGGTGCTCTCGCTCTTCTTCATCGACCGCGTCGACCGATACCGCGTCTACGAGCCCGAAGTCCACGGCGGCCTGTACGCCCTGATGTTTGAGGAGGAGTACGCAGGTGCCCTGAACTCGAAGGCGCCTCGTCGCATCGCAAAGGCGGCGGGGATCGGCAAGGGCACGTGGCTCGAGTGCTACGAAGCCGTCGGCGCCCCGCTGGTGCGCGACCCCCACGCCGTGCACCAGGGATACTTCGCCAAGGACAAGAAGGGCAAGTTCAAGGACTCCAAGGGAGCCGCCGGCACCGCCGACGACGCCGGGGCCTTCGAGCTCATCATGCAGAAGAAGGAGACGCTCATCTCCTTCCCGGACGGCAAGGACGCGGACAAGGACGTCTCTTTCGTCTTCAGCCACTCCGCGCTCAAGGAGGGCTGGGACAACCCCAACGTGTTCCAGATCTGCACGCTCGTCGAGACAAAGGACAACCTGACCAAGCGCCAGAAGATCGGCCGCGGTCTGCGCCTGTGCGTGAACCAGGATGGCGAGCGCCTGTACGACCCAGAGGCGAACGTGCTCACCGTCATCGCGAACGAGAGCTACGACGACTTCGCCAACGGCCTGCAGAAGGAGCTTGAGGCTGAGGACTTCAAGTTCGGCGTCATCACTCCGGAGAGCTTCACGAAGGTCACGGTCAAGGGCGATGATGGCGTCGAGGAGCGCCTGGGCTACGAGAAGTCCAAGCAGGTCTACGACCACCTCGTCGCGACCGGCATGGTCGACGACAAGGGCGCGGTGACGCCCGAGCTGAAGGCGGCCGCCGAGGAGGGCAAGGTCGAGCTCCCCGCCGAGCTCGAGCCTGCCAAGGAGCAGGTCGAGGCGATCATCATCCACAAGTCCCAGAGGGTCCAGATCCGTGACAAGGCCAAGGAGGTCTCGGTCGAGCTGCAGAAGGACGTCACGCTCGACCCTGCGTTCCAGGCCCTGTGGGACCGCATCCGCCAGCGCACGCGCTTCCAGGTCGAGGTCGACTCCGGCAAGCTCATCGAACATGCCATCGAAGCTGTCGACGGCATGCTCGCCGTGCGCCCGCCCCAGGTGACGAGCGAGCGTGCCTCGCTGGGCATCGACGACGCGGGCGTGAGCGCCGAGGGCACGGGCACCTCCGTGGTGTCCGTTTCGGGAAAGGTGAAATACGACCTTCCCGACCCGATCGCAGAGCTGCAGGACGCCGTCGGGCTCACCCGCGGCACCATCAAGGCGATCCTCGAGGGCTGCAGCCGCCTCGACGAGTTCGAGATCGACCCCGCGACCTTCCTCGCGCAGGTCGGCGACAAGATCAACCGCGTGAAGAACGACCTCATCGCCCAGGGCATCAAGTACGTGCGCCTTCCCGAGGACGAGTGGTACACCATGCGCGACCTCGAGCTTGACGACTACACGGCCTACCTTGGGCAGAACGCGTGGAAGCCGGACATGACGAGCAAGAGCCTGTACAACTACGTGGTCTACGACTCGGCGGGGGTCGAGCGCTCCTTTGCCGAGGCTCTAGACAAGCAGGAGGAGGTTCTCGTGTTCGCGAAATTGCCCTCGGCGTTCAAGATCGACACGCCGCTCGGCAGTTACAACCCCGACTGGGCGTACGTCGAGGAGGCCGACGGCGAGCGCCGCGTGTACTTCGTGACCGAGACCAAGGGCGGCAAGAACGGCGAGCCCGCCCTGCGCGACGCGGAGAAGATCAAGATCGGCTGCGCCAAGAAGCACTTCGAGGCGCTGGACCTCGGAAACGACTTCCATTACAACGTGCGCACGACCTACCAATACGAGGCGGTGAAGGCTTAGGATGTCGAAGCTGCCCGGAAAGATGACGCGAAAGCAGCACTGGGTGCCGCGGTTCTACCTGCGCCATTTCGCGGATTCCTCCGGGCAGCTTCATGCCTACAGCAGACAGAAGGGCTCCTTCTTCCGCACGAATTGCGAGAACCTTTGCAGCATGCGCGATCTTTATGAGGTCGAGCATGCCGATGCGACAGGCGATGCGACAGACAGATTCTATGCGCAGAACCTCATCGAGGTTAAGCTATCTGAGCTCGAGAGCCGCATCGCGCCGCTTTACGATCGCTTTTTGGAACGCCAGAAAGAAGACCAGTGCGAAGACGAAGGGTATTCTGATGGGAAAGCCGCCGTTTGCGAGCTGGCAGCAAATATCATCGTCCGGCACCCTATCAGTATGCGCGTCGACAAGAAATGGTCACGCGAGACTGCCGAAGAGCTGCTCAGAAACGTTCATCTGACACCCTATGAGCTCGGCTTGCTCGATTGGTCGGATTGGCGCGGGGATTCCCAAGCGGTGGTCGAGCTTGCCGCCGCCGCAACCATGCTCTTCTCCAACGATGATATTGTGCCAGTTAACCGTATTCGAAAGGCTTTTTTTGAGAAGAGCTTCTCCATCCTTAGGGCACCCGTCGGCTCAGGGTTCGTTACGACGTCGATGCCTATGTTCATCATCGGGCCCGAGGACGACTCGTACGATTTTCATCTCGCGTATATGCCGTTGAGCAGTGAGTATGCTGCGGTCTTTTCAGATGACCCTCTATTTCCGCCGTTTGCGAGACTCGGTTTTTCGGGCGTCGAGTTCATGAACCGACTTCTTCTGCTTAACTGCGAGCATTGGGATGTCGCCATATCGAGGGGAAGCGGCCCGCTCGAGCACGCGGTACGCGATTGAAGTCAAGCGAACAGTGCCGAATTCATGCACGAGATGTTCACGCGCGACGGCAGGGAGCTATCCCTCGACACAGTGATCTACGACCGCTCGAAGAAGAAGGGGCAGACGATGATCGATACCATCGACCGTGGCTGCCTCGAGGGCGGCTGCCTTGATGACGAGGACCTGCGCATCATCTTCGAGCACCTTCTGGGGAGAAGACGGCAAGGACCGGGAACATTAAAGGGTCAAGCAGCGTATTGATAAAATTGACCCCGCCAGCAATAACCGCAAAGGATAGATAGGGCTTTAAGGATGGATGCAGGAAAAGCAACGATAAGCGGCGTGTTCAACGGATCGCGCCTGCTCGAAATACCTTTTTACCAAAGGGCGTACGTCTGGGGAGAAGAGCAATGGGAGCGTTTCCTCGGCGACATGGAGTTCGTCACGGCCTCGAAGCGGCCCTATTTCCTGGGCTCCATCATCCTGAAGCAGGCCTCCTCCGGCAACACCTGGTCCGAGGTCTCCGAGGTTCGCACCGTCATCGACGGCCAGCAGCGACTCACGACCATGGTCATCTTCTTCAAGGCACTCTGTGCAAAAAACGGCACCAACAATTTGTTTGAGCGAGATTTCGTCCTGGAGACCGGCGATGTCGCCTTGCGGCACGGCAAGTACGACCGGCAGGATTTCGAAAAGGTCGTCAGCGCCACGGGCTGCGAACCCCTCGAGGGCTCCTCGGCCATCGTCCTTGCCTACAACTACTTCCTCAAGAATATCGACCCGGAGAAGGTCGACAGGAACACGATCAAGTCGAACGTCCAGTTCGTCTGCATCGATCTTACCGAGGGCGAGGACGAGCAGCAGATATTCGACACCATCAACTCGCTCGGGGTGCGCCTGACGACGGCGGAGCTCCTTAAGAACTACTTCTTCAACCGCGAGAACGAGCAGGCGTTCAAGGAGTGCTGGGAAGACGTCTTCGAGCCCACGGCTGAGAAGAGGGAGTATTGGGAGCAGGAGATCGTTACCGGGCGCATCAAGCGCACGCTCGTCGACCTCTTCTTCGACGCGTTCCTCCAGATTCTGGTCCAGGACAAGAGGCGTGGCGTCACGACCGAGGACAAGCTCTTCTATTCGCGTACTTCGAACCTCTTCCAGTCCTACAAGGATTTCATCGGCAGGTACTGCAACGGCGACAAGGTCGAGATTCTCGACAACATGAAGGCGTATGCCGAGGCGTTCGAGTCCACGTTCGACCCTGGCTACTGCGACGCGGACATCCCCTCCGCTTCCGGCGTCGAGCGCCTGAACGTGCTGATATTCGGCCTCAAGAACTCGACGCTCATCCCGTACGTGCTCTACGTTCGAAAGAACGCGGAGTCTTCGAGCGAGGAATCTAAGATCTACGCCCTGCTTGAGAGCTACATCGTCCGCCGAATGCTGGTTCAGGCGACCACGAAGAACTACAACAGGCTGTTCACCTCGCTGATCTTGAACGAGGTGAAGGACGCGGAGGCGCTGAGGAAGGCTCTCGAAGCCAATGACGAGGCGACGACGTACATGCCCGGCGACGCCGAGGTTCGAGCGGCATTCGAGGAATCGTGTCTGTACAACCTCCAGTCCAAGGGCGTCCTCTATCTGCTGGAAAGCGCCATTCGTCCGGGCATGAGCAGCACGGCCCTGCTCGGGTTCAACCAGTACACCCTCGAGCACATGATGCCCAAGAAGTGGCGCAACAAATGGGGAGCCCTCGACGATGAGGCTGCCACGCGAAGGGACCGGAAGCTCCTCACGCTCGGCAACCTCGCCATCATCACGCATTCGCTCAACGCCTCCATCCGCGATGCCGATTGGCCCACCAAGAAGCAGGGAAAGGGATACAAGGACGGCCTTGCCCTCTGGGCCGCCGGCCTTGCGACCATGGCCGGCGCCCTGGAGAAGGAGTCTTGGAACGAGGGCGATATCGCCGATCGCGCCGAATGGCTTGCGGACAAGGCGTTGGAGGTCTGGCGCTAGGCCCTACCTGCGTCCCATCTCGAAGATGCTTGCGGTGTCGGAACCCGCATCGATGACGGATGGAACCGGCTCTTCCAAAAACGTAGTTCGTGGCGATGTCTCTTCCGTCGGCGCGTCAAGAGGCTCGCCGAGCGCTAGGAAGAACCTCATCACGTGCTCAATTCTCTGTTGCAGGGACTCGCTCAGCTCGCCGTAGGAGGCCGCCAGCCGCACCTCCTTGGCCAATTCCGCCATCGAGTCCCTCAGTGCCTTCTGCACGCTCACGGAGGGCCTCACCTCGACCTGGGTATCGGTGAGCTTGGCGATGATGTAGTCCTGCCTGTTCATGCCGCTCCAGGCTGCCATCTCGCATATGAGCTTGTGCTCCTCGGGCGTGCAGCGGAACGCCATCGTCTTGCTGCGCTTGCGGGCGCTGTTCTCGCACGGCATCCTTCTTACCCCCTCGCCCCGTCGAGCGCGGCGGCCATCTCGTCCTGCTTCGTGGGGAACAGGTGCGCGTAGCGGTAGGTGATGTCCACCGCCTCGTGGCCCATGCGCTCGGCGATGGCCAGCGCGGAGAAGCCCATCTCGATCAGCAGGCTCACGTGGCTGTGGCGTATGTCGTGTATGCGGATGCGCTTCACGCCCGACGCCTTGCACCCGCGCTCCATCTCGTGGGCCAGGAAGTGCTTGGTCACGGCGAACAGGCGCTCGTCGGGGGCGACGTCGTCGCGCATCTCGATGAAGTCCGCCATCTCGTCGCGAAGGAAGGCGGGCATGACGATCGTGCGCACGGACTTGGGCGTCTTGGGGTCGGTCACGGTGTCCACGCCGTGGAGGCTCTGGTACGACTTGTTGATGCGCAGCCGCGAGCTATCCAGCATGAAGTCGGACGGCGTGAGCGCCAGGAGCTCGCCGCAGCGTATGCCCGTCCAGTACAGCAGCTCGAAGGCGTGGAACGACAGCGGCTTGTCCATGACCGCCTCGCTGAACCTCAGGTACTCGTCCTTGGTCCAGAACTGCATCTCGCCGCCCTTCTTCGAGCCTATCTTGTCGACCCTGCGCACCGGGTTGTCGGTGAGGCCGTAGTAGCGCTCGGCGTGGTTGAAGATGGCGTTCAGTTGGTTGTTCACCGTGCGCAGGTACGTCGGCGCCCAGGGCTTCCCGTCGGCGTCCCGGTGCTCGGTGAGCTCGTTTTGCCACCTGATGAGGTCGATCGGCCTCACGTCGCACATGCGCATGTCTCCGAAGAACGGCACGAGCTTGTCGTTGATGATGTACTCCTTGGTGATCCACGTGTGCTCGCGTACGCGCGGCTTCACCTCGGAGGCGTACACCTCGACGAACTCGGAGAACGTCATGTCCATGGCCCCGCCGTTAAGGCTCTTGAACTGGCTCTCCCACACTGCGGCCTCCACCTCGGAGGAGAAGCCGCGCTTCGTCTTGTGGCGCTTCGAGCCGCGGGCGTCGCGGTAGTAGCACTGCACGTAGAACGTGCCGTTGTTGCCATCCTTGTACACGGGCATGTCAGTCCACCTCCGGGAAGTACAGGGCGTCGAAGACGTCGCTCCGGACGCGTCCGCGGATAACCACGCGCCCGCGCGCCTCCTGCTCGGCGTTTATCTTCCTGATCACCTCGTAGGCGCTGCCTTTCTTGATCCTCAGCAGCTCCGCGACCTCGTCGGCGTCCAGCATGTGCGGCCTCGGCGTCTTCGCCACCTTCTCGTCCATGGCTCCTCCAATCAATGGCGTACGAATACGTACGGTTTACAGATTCAGAGTAAACGTACGTATCTGTACTGTCAATAGAATTGCGTACATTTACGTACGCTGATAAGATGTGCTGATACGTAATTCCAGGAGGAGGGCGCATGTCCGTAGGCAAAAACATAAGGCGGTACCGCAAGTCGCGCGGCATGACGCAGGCTCAACTCGCCGAGGCCGTCGGCCTGACCGAGGGGGCCGTGCGCCACTACGAGAGCGGCATCCGCGCCGTCAAGCCCGAGCTGCTCGAGTCCATCTCCGCGGCGCTCGGCGTGTCCGTCAACGCCCTCAAGGACTATGGCGTCGAGACCGCGGGCGACCTCATGTCGCTGCTCGTGCGGCTCGAGGACTCGTTCGGCATCGTTCCCTCCGCCGACGGCACGGGCCTCTCCCTGAACCCCAAGGCTCCGCACGCGCCCAAAGCCGCGACGGCGATCGAGCTGTGGGCAGAGAAGCGCGCGCAGCTCGAGAACGGCGAGATCGACGCCGACGAATACGAGGACTGGAAAGCCTCGCTGTAGCGGCTCCCCGCATTTCGCAACCAGCGCAACCGAATCAGGACGCCAAGCTAGGCGGTGAGCGCCGCTCACGCCTGCGTATGTTGAGTTTTTACTCCCCATTGCATGCAAAGGCATTTTCGGCGCACCTGGGGAGTAAATGACGCGGTGGCTTACATGGCGGCACACGGCGGTACCCCGCGGCATTTCCCCTGATTACTCCCGCTTTCCTTGAGACGGTGAGATTCTTTACTCCCCATTAACGACCTGGGAAAACGCCGCACAGAGACCGTCAAAAGGCCTATTGAGTTCGATTTGAGTTTCAAAGGACCTAAAACGGCCCCTTTTCGTTCTCGGGGACAAAAATCGCGCGTCTACTCACTCGGGATAAATCCTTACTCCCATTCCTCCGAATACCGCCCCGTGCCTTGCCGTCTCGAAACACGGGGAGTAAATCGCGAAATTGCAGGTGAAAGGGAGTAAATAGCCAAAGAAAAAGCCTCCGTTCCGACGCGGGAACAGAGGCTCGATAATCGGATTTACTCACCAATGTCGCTGGCGGCTTTGCCGTGACTCTCGTACAAAACGAAACTCAGCAGCACAGTGCGGCACTCAAAAATACAGGTCAGAACCCTGTCAGACTACTCCCACTCGATGGTTGCCGGTGGCTTGGAGGTGCAGTCCAGGACCACGCGGTTGATGCCCGGGCACTCGTTAGTAATGCGTGTGGAAATAGTGGCCAGCACGTCATAGGGCAGACGCGTCCAGTCAGCAGTCATGGCGTCCTCGGAAGAGACCGGACGCAGCACAATCGGCGAGCCATAGGTACGCTCGTCGCCTTGCACACCTACTGAATGCACATTGGCCAGCAGCACCACCGGGCACTGCCAGATCTGCCGATCCAGCCCAGCCTTGGACAGCTCTTCCCGAGCGATGGCATCGGCCTCGCGCAGGGTCTCCAAACGTTCCTGGGTGATTTCACCGATGATGCGGATGCCCAGACCGGGGCCCGGGAAGGGCTGACGCCAGACGATCTGGTCAGGCAGGCCCAATTCGGTACCGATGGCCCGGACCTCATCCTTGAACAGGGTACGCAGGGGCTCGATCAGCTGGAACTTGACGTCTTTGGGCAGACCGCCCACGTTGTGGTGTGACTTGATGTTGGCCGCTCCATCTCCACCGCCAGACTCGACCACGTCCGGGTAGAGCGTGCCCTGCACCAGGAACTTTACTTCCTTGCCCGTCTTGCCGGCCTCCTCGATCACCTGCTGCTGGGCTTTCTCAAAGGTGCGGATGAACTTCTCCCCGATGATCTTGCGCTTGCGCTCAGGCTCGGAAACGCCCTTGAGGGCGGTCAGGAAGTCCTGCGAGGCATCCACGGCGATCAGCTTGATGCCAGTGGCGGCCACAAAATCATGCTTGACCTGCTCGGCCTCCCCCTTGCGCAAGAGCCCATGATCCACGAAGACGCAGGTCAGCTGGTCGCCGACGGCCCTGTGAACCAAGGCGGCCGCCACAGCTGAATCGACGCCGCCTGACAGACCGCAGATGACCTGGTCGTCACCCACCGTGCTACGGATCCTCTCAACCTGCTGCTCGATGATGCCCGAGGCGTTCCAGTCCGACGGCAGTCCGGCGCACTGGTGCAGGAAGCGGTCAATCAGGTCCTGCCCCAGAGGGGTGTTGGTCACCTCGGGATGCCACTGGACCCCGTACAGTCCACGGGAAGGGTCCTGCATGGCTGCCACCGGAGCACCCTCGGTATGCGCCAGAACCTCAAAGCCTTCAGGCGCACGATTGACGGCGACGCCATGGCTCATCCACACGTCCTGGCGGGCGGGCGAATCCTGCAGTATTCCCTTGGCGCTGTCGATAAAGGCCTCGGTCTTGCCGTACTCCCCCAGTGCCGCCTTGTCCACCTCGCCGCCCAGCTCATGGGCCATGACCTGGAAACCGTAGCAGATGCCCAGCACGGGCACCCCCGACTCGAAAATCCGCTTGTCGATAGTTGGCGCCCCGTCCACGTAGACGGAGGCTGGGCCGCCGGAAAGGATGACCGCCTTGGGATCCTTGGCCAGCATCTGGTCCAGGCTCATCGAATGAGGCACCAGCTCAGAGTAGACCCCCGCCTCCCTGACTCGACGAGCGATCAGCTGGGCGTACTGCGCACCGAAATCGACCACCAGGACGGGACCCTGTGCCATAAGACTCCTTATATATACGTATGCTGTGTCTGCCATGGATGCCCGGGAGCGACGATTCGAGGCCCTCGGACAAGTCCAGTATGGTTGCAGTTTTCGACAATGCTACCGTTCTTGAACCCTCGCCGGCACCCCCGGCGAAAATTCCTGTCTGCAAGCAGACAATTCCCTCGCATTTTCTCACAAGAGCGAACACACACTGCAAGAAAACGTTCAGAAAAGTCTGCTCGTTCACGTACCATGTAGGCATTGGGTACGGACCCGACAGATGCCTGAAATGACACTGCGCAAGCCCGTAACCGAGGTAAATAAACAATCGCACTATAGTGCAGGAGTACACATGACGAATCCTGTTATCGGCACCCCTTGGGCGAAGCTGGAGACCCCAATCGCCGAGGAGACCCTCGAGGCCGTCGACAAGTATTGGCGGGCGGCCAACTATCTTTCCATCGGACAGATTTATCTTCGCAGCAACCCCCTGATGAAGGAGCCCTTCACTCGGGAGGATGTCAAGCACCGTCTGGTCGGTCACTGGGGCACCACCCCCGGCCTGAACTTCCTGCTGGGCCATATCAACCGTCTGATCGCCGACCATCAGCAGAACACCGTGATCATCATGGGCCCCGGCCACGGCGGCCCCGCCGGCACCTCGCAGTCCTACCTGGATGGCACCTACAGCGAGTACTACCCCAAGATCACCAACGATGAGGCTGGCCTGCAGAAGTTCTTCCGCCAGTTCTCCTACCCGGGCGGCATCCCCTCCCACTTCGCGCCCGAGACCCCCGGGTCCATCCACGAGGGCGGCGAGCTGGGCTATGCGCTCTCCCACGCCTACGGCGCCATCATGAACAACCCCAGCCTCTTCGTGCCCTGCATCGTGGGCGACGGCGAGGCCGAGACCGGCCCTCTGGCCACCGGCTGGCAGTCCAACAAGCTGGTCAACCCGCGCACCGACGGCATCGTCCTGCCCATCCTGCACCTGAACGGCTACAAGATCGCCAACCCGACCATCCTCTCGCGCATCTCCGACGAGGAGCTGCATGAGTACTTCCATGGCATGGGTTATGAGCCCTTCGAGTTCGTTGCAGGGTTCGACGACGAGGACCATCTGTCCATCCACCGTCGCTTCGCCGACATGCTGGAGACCGTCTTCGACAAGATCTGCGACATCAAGGCCCGGGCCGAAACCGACGACATGACCCGTCCCTTCTACCCCATGATCATCTTCCGCACCCCCAAGGGCTGGACCTGCCCCAAGTTCATCGACGGCAAGAAGACCGAGGGGTCCTGGCGCGCCCACCAGGTGCCGCTGACCTCCGCCCGCGACACCGAGGCCCACTTCCAGGTCCTCAAGAACTGGCTGGCCTCCTACAAGCCCCAGGAGCTGTTCGACGAGAAGGGCACCTTGCGTCCCGAGGTCACCAGCTTCATGCCCAAGGGCGACCTGCGCATCGGCGAGAACCCCAACGCCAACGGCGGCCGCCTGCTCAAGCCGCTGGAGCTGCCTGACATCCACGACTACGAGATCGACATCAAGAAGCACGGCCACGGCTGGGGCGCCACCGAGGCCACCCGCGTCCTGGGCTACTACACCCGCGACGTGCTGGCCAAGAACCCCACCGACTTCCGCATCTTCGGGCCCGATGAGACGGCTTCCAACCGTCTGGCCGCCGCCTACGAAGTGACCAACAAGCAGTGGGATGCCGACTACCTGTCGGAGCTGACCGACGAGCACATGGCCCACACCGGCCAGGTCATCGAGCAGCTCTCCGAGCACCAGATGGAAGGCTTCCTGGAGGGCTACCTGCTGACCGGACGCCACGGCATCTGGAGCTCCTACGAGTCCTTCGTGCACGTCATCGACTCCATGATCAACCAGCACGCCAAGTGGCTGGAGGCCACCGTCCGCGAGATCCCGTGGCGCAAGCCCATCGCCGGCCTGAACCTCCTGGTCACCTCGCACGTCTGGCGTCAGGATCACAACGGGTTCTCCCACCAGGATCCCGGCTTCGTCGACATCCTGCTGAACAAGAACTTCAACAACGATCACGTGGTCAACATCTACTTCCCCGCCGACGCCAACATGCTGCTGAACGTGGGCGAGCGTTGCTACAAGTCGACCAACTGCATCAACGCCATCTTCGCCGGCAAGCAGCCCGCCGCCACCTACCAGAGCGTGGACGAGGCCGCCGCCGAGCTGGAGAAGGGGGCCGCCCGCTGGGATTGGGCCTCCAACGCCAAGGATGCCGAGGATGCTGATGTCGTCATCGCCACCGCGGGCGACATCCCCACCCAGGAAGCCCTGGCCGCCGACGACATGCTGCAGAAGCTGGGCCTCAAGGTCCAGTTTGTCAACGTGGTCGACCTGCTGAAGATCCAGGACACCGAGGAGAACGATCAGGCCCTGTCCGACGAGGAGTTCACCGAGCTCTTCAGCAAGGACAAGCCGGTTTTGTTCGCCTTCCACGCCTACCCCGGCTCCATCTACCGCCTGATCCACGGACGTCCCAACCACGACAACTTCTCCGTGCATGGCTACGAGGAGCAGGGCTCCACCACCACGCCGTTCGACATGGTGCGCGTCAACAACATGGATCGTTGGTGCCTGGCCGCCTCCGCCCTGAAGCTGGTGGACGCCGGCAAGTACGCCGACCAGATCGACAAGTGGACCAAGTTCCGCGACGAGGCCTTCCAGTTCGCCGTGGACAAGGGCTACGACCACCCCGATTACACCGATTGGGTCTGGCCCGATGCCAACCGCGCCGGCCAGGAGACCATCTCCGCCACCGCCGCGACCGCCGGAGACAACGAGTGATACGCTGATCCGACCCTGGAACCGCCCGTCATGCGCAGCCCGCATGGCGGGCGGTTTCTGTATACTGGACAAGGTTGTGAACAAAGCAGTCATCAAGGCAACCACGTCCGGACAGGAGAAGACACAGTGAGTCTTGCAAGCATCACCATCATCAGCCCAGAAGCCGCCAACGGCCGCAATGTCGTGGCCTACGGCCTGACCAAGGCCCTGAGCGCCAAAGCCAAAACGGCCGTATTCAGGCCAATCGCCTGCAGGAAGCACCCGTTGACCCCGGAACTGGTTGCAGCCAGCTCTTTCCCCGATACAGATCCGGAGATCTGCCGTGGCAAGTGCCCTGGGCACGCCACTGAGGATCCCATGCAGACCCGGGCCGATGTCCTCAATGCCTATGACGGGCTGGTGGAAGCCACCCATCCCGAGCGTGTCCTGATCGTGGGCAGCGATGCCTCGAAACTCTTCGACCCCGGCCTGTTTGCCCTCAATGCACAGATCGCCGCCGACCTGAGGTCCCCGGTCATGCTGGCCGTCTGCACCATCGGCAGGGAACCCGGTCAGGTCATGAAGACCGTGGCCGCCTGCCGGCGAACCATCGAGGCGCAGGGAGCCGTGCTCGCCGGTGTCTTCATCACCGGATGCCAGCCCGAACAGAAAGCGCCACTTACCGAGGCCTTCCAGGAATACGACCTGCCTACTTGGACCGTCTCCAAGATGGACTTCGACACGGATCCGTCCGCCGATCAGGCCCGCCAGGCCACCAGCCAGACATTCCAGCAGGAGGTGGATGTCGACCAGGTGCTGAAGGCCGCCGACGCCACCAGCCCCAAGGCCACCACGCCTGTAGCCTTCCAGAACGACCTGCTGGCCAAGGCCAAGGCCAACAAGAAGACCATTGTCCTGCCCGAGGGCGGCGAGGACCGCATCATCAAGGCGGCCGACTACCTGCTGGCGCGGAACATCGTCGACCTGATCATCGTGGGTGACAAGGATTCCATTCTGGCCCGCGGCAAGGAGCTTGGCCTCAACAACTTGGACAAGGCCTCCTTCCAGCCCATGGACGACGAGCAGGTGCTGGCCCCCATGGTCGATCGCCTCTGCCAGTTGCGGGCCAAGAAGGGCATGACCCCGGAGCAGGCGCGCAAGCAACTGGCGGATCCCTCCTACTTCGGCACCATGCTGGTAGTGCTGGGCAAGGCCGACGGCCTGGTGTCTGGCTCCATCAACTCCACAGCCAACACGGTCCGTCCAGCCCTGCAGGTGATCAAGACCAAGCCGGGCGCATCTCTGGTATCCGGAGCCTTCCTCATGTGCTTCCCCGACCATGTGGCGGTCTTCGCGGACTGTGCCATCAACCTCAACCCGTCGTCCGAGCAACTGGCCGACATCGCCATCCAGTCGGCCCAAACCGCTCGCTCCTTCGGCGTGGATCCGCGCGTGGGCATGCTCTCCTACTCCACCCTGGGATCAGGCAAGGGCCCGGATGTGGACCTGGTTGAAGAGGCCACCCGCCTGGCCAAGGAGAAGGCGCCGGACCTGCCCATCGTAGGCCCCATCCAGTTCGACGCGGCCTGGTCCCCCACTGTCGCGGCCACCAAGGCCAAGGGTGATCCGGTCGCCGGAACGGTCAATGTCTTCGTCTTCCCCAGCCTGAGCGCCGGGAACATCGGTTACAAGGCCGTACAACGCACCTCGGGTGCCCTGGCCATCGGACCGGTCCTGCAGGGCCTCAACAAGCCCGTCAACGACCTCTCGCGCGGCGCTCTGGTTGCTGACATCATCAACACCGTGGCCCTGACTGCCGTCGAAGCCCAGGACTGATCGCCGTCCCATAAGGTTTATATGAACCTCCGGGGCTGCTGCTGGATCCTATCTCCAAGAAGGTTCCGGTAGCAGCCCCAAAACCATGTCGGCCTGGCTATATACCGCGGCTTGTAAGGGCCGACGAGTAATCTTGAAGACTGATTGAGGAGCGCAGGCTCTATACAAGCACATCAGGAGGATGCCCCAATGGCGAAAACCGTCCTAGTCATCAATTCGGGTTCAAGCTCGATCAAGTACCAGCTGGTCGATCTGGAGACCAGCCAGAGCCTGGCCTCGGGTCTGGTCGAGAAGATCGGCGAGCCCACCGACGGCCATTACAAGCACGAGGTCAACGGCGAGAAGCATGAGCTTGAAGAGCCCATCCACGACCATGAGACTGGACTCAAGCGCGTTCTGGGCTTCTTCAAGGAGTACGGCCCTGATCTGGACAAGGCCGGCATCATCGCCGTGGGCCACCGTGTCGTCCAGGGTGGAGCCATCTTCCCCAAGCCTGCCCTCCTGACCAAGAAGACCCTGAGCCAGGTCAAGGATCTGGCCGTACTGGCCCCCCTGCACAACGGACCCGAGGCCGAGGGCGCCGAGGTCATGAGCCGGCTGATGCCGCAGACCCCGCAGGTCTTCGTCTTCGATTCCTCCTTCTTCTTCGAACTGCCCAAGAAGGCCTCCACCTACGCCCTCAACAAGGACATCGCCAAGCAGTACCACATTCGTCGCTACGGCGCCCATGGCACCAGCCACCAGTATGTGGGCCAGCTGGTTCCCGGCCTGTTGGGCAAGCCTGCAGAGGGCCTGCGGCAGATCGTCCTGCACATCGGCAATGGGGCTTCCGCTTCGGCGCAGGTCTCCGGGCATCCCGTCGAGACCTCCATGGGCCTGACCCCCCTGGAGGGCCTGGTCATGGGCGGCCGCACCGGCGACATCGACCCTGCCGTTGTCTTCCACCTGATCCGCAACGCCCATATGAGCGTGGATGAGCTGGACACCCTCTTCAACAAGCGCTCCGGCATGACTGGGCTGACCGGCCATGGCGACATGCGCGAGGTCCACAAGCTGATCGCCGAGGGCGATGAGGATGCCAAGCTGGCCCTGGATATCTATGTCCACCGCATCGTCGGCTACATCGGCAACTACACGGCCCAGATGGGCGGCCTGGATGCCATCACCTTCACGGCTGGCGTGGGCGAGAACGATGAGATCGTGCGTCGCCGGGTCATCGAACAGCTGGAGCCCTTCGGCGTGAAGCTGGACCAGGAGAAGAACGACCAGCGGTCCAAGGAGGCCCGGATCATCTCCACCCCCGACAGCACGGTCGCCGTCTGCGTCATCCCCACCAACGAGGAGCTCTCCATCGCCCGTCAGGCCGAGGTCGTCGCCAGCCAGGGCGATGCCTACGGCAACAAGTTCCAGGCCTGACCGCTGACCGGGCCTGCCCCCTCAACCCGACTGATGGTCGAATGAGGGATGATTGAGATAAGGGTTCGGTCCTGAGAACTTGGTCCTAAGAACCAAGAAGGCTGGTGATCACATGCATTGCTGTGGTCACCAGCCTTCTTCTATACGTCATATGTTTCAATCGCCCAAGGCCGCCAGGGCTTCCTTGTGCAGAAGACCGTTGCTGGCAAGGCCATTGCCACCCCAGGGACCCGGGTTGCCCGCCAGGTCAGTAAAGCTGCCACCGGCTTCGGTCACGATGGGGACCAAGGCACCCATGTCATAAAGGTCAAGTTCCGGCTCGGCCGCCAGATCGATGGCACCCTGGGCCAGGAGCATGTACTGCCAGAAGTCACCGAATCCACGCAGGCGCCAGATTCGATCGGTCAAGTCGAGAAGTTGCTCCCGGCGGCCTATGGCCTTCCACCCAGTCAGCGATGACAAGGACATGGAGGCGTCTTCCATCCGGTCCACTCCTGATACGTGGATGGCCCTGGGAACTTCACCCTGGCGCGCCATGTAGGCTCCCTGACCCTGCGCAGCGTACCAGCGGGTGCCCAACATGGGGGCCGATACCGCGCCGACCACCATCTGATGGTCTACCTCCAAGCCGATCAGGGTCGCCCAGACGGGTACTCCGCGCACATAGTTCTTGGTCCCGTCAATGGGATCAATGATCCACCGCCTGCCGTTGGACTCCTGCTTTCCCAGCTCCTCGGCATAGATGGTATCGTTCGGCCTTGCTTGGGCCAGAACGCGACGAATCACTGCCTCCGCCTCTTTGTCGGCCTGGGTGACCGGAGTATTGTCTACCTTGCGTTCCACCTTAAGATCCGGCGACTTGAAGTAGCCCACGGTGACCTGATCCGCCTGGTCGGCCATGGCGATGGCCAGATCCAGATCCTCCTGCCAGGTCTGCCTTTCAGCCTCGATGCTCATCACACGGCTCCTTTCGTTCGAATCGCTGTAGCTCAGCCTTGGCCCTCGCCTGTCAGCATCCGCTTCCACATACCCGGGAAGTCAGGCATGGTCTTGGCTGTGGTGCCGATGTTGCGCACTCGGATGCCAGGTATCTTCAGCCCGATCATGGCGGCAAAGGTGGCCATGCGGTGGTCGGCATAGGTCTGCATGACGGCCCCGTGCATACTGTGCACAGGCACGGGCTCTATGGCCAGGCCATCGTCCAGCTCACTGGCCTGGCCGCCTATTCTGCTGATTTCGGTGGCCAGCGCCTTCAGCCGGTTGGTCTCATGACCGCGCAGATGGCCGATACCGTGCAGACGGCTGGGCCCATCGGCAAAGACCAGCATGGCCGCAATAGAGGGAACGATCTCCCCTGCTGGGGACAGGTCGAAGTCGCCGAGTCCATGAATGACTTCCCCCCCGGTCACCCGACAGGTGGCGCTACCCTGCCCATCAGGAACCATGTCTACCTTCGCGCCCATAGTCTTCAGATACCCGGGCAGCAAGCCACCTGGCTGTGTGGTCCGTTCTGGCCAGTTGGGCACGCTGACTTGCCCGCCTCCTATCAGGGCCGCTCCCAGGAAGGGAGCCGCATTCGACAGGTCGGGCTCCACCTGGACCCGATCAGGCAGCTGCGTCCCAGCAGATCCCCTGCCTTCAACGCTCCACTTGCAACGGTCAGGATTGGCCTGGACCTGCACTCCGGCCTGATGCAGATCCTCAACAGTCATGGCGATGTGCGGAAGACTGGGCAGATGCTGGCCGGAGTGGACGATGGTCATAGTGCCCTCAGCTCTGGCAGCCAGCAGCAGGAGGCCAGAAATGAACTGGGAGGATGCCGAGGAGTCTATGATCACTTCTCTGCCCACCAGGCAATTCGGGGGTGTGAGTACAAAGGGCAGGAAGCCCTCCTGGCCCAGGTATTCGATTCTGGCTCCCAGCTGGGTCAGGCCGTCCAAGAGAGGCCTCATGGGACGCCGATAGGCCTGCTGGTCTCCGTCGAAGTGCGTGCGGCCATCAGCCAGCATGGCCAGGCCAGGCACGAAGCGCATGACGGTTCCAGCCAGTCCGCAGTCTACCCGGGCGCCGCCACGGAAACGTCCGCCTGCCGGTGGAATGACCGTTACATTCGTAGGGTCGTCCTGATCAACCCGACAGTCCACGCCGAGGGCCTCCAGGGCCCTGATCATCAGGTCCGTATCACGCGACCTGAGCAGACCAGTCAGCCTGACCGAACGGCTTCCCAAGGCTGCGAGAATCAGATACCTGTTCGAGAGGGACTTGCTCCCCGGTATGGTCACCGTTGCATCCAAGGGGCCATCAGCCTGCGGCGCCGCCCATGTCTCTTCCACTGTCATGGTCACCATGGTAACCGCAGGCGCAGAGCTGTTCGCGCTCCCTGCTCATCCTCGCAGGACCAGCCGGGACCCGACCGTGTGCTATATTGATACATTGTGCCCATGCAGTGACAGCGATGGGCGCCGGGCTATAGCGCAGCTTGGTAGCGCGCCTGCTTTGGGTGCAGGATGTCGCCGGTTCAAATCCGGCTAGCCCGACTTTTGCTTTCGTCCCATTTCGGGAGTCGGATCCTTGGCATTCATGCCCAGCAATCCCACAGAGAAAATCGTCAGAGCAAGAAGGCCCGTCAGGCCTGCATAAATGGACATGGTGATGGGGATGCCGATCAGATTGCCCAGCGTCAGAAAGACCATCTGCCCCAGAGGCGCTCCGATCATCATGACAGTCTGCACCACTCCCATAGTTGCGGCCAAGTGGTCCTCGGCCACCGTGCTGATGAGCATGGTCATGAACCTAGGATTGATCTTGCCCAGAAGATAGTTCATGGCCAAGAGAGGAAAGAACAGTAGGGCAGGAATGCGCAGCCAGACCAGATTGACCCCTACCACGGCAGCTGCGGCCATGACGCCGGTCAGCAGGTGGGCCATGGGCAACCGCTTGAGCGGATCTGCGGCAAGGAGTGCTCCGAGAATGAGTCCCAGGGAGGAGATGCCGTTGACGGCGGCTATGGTCGTGCCGTAGCTTCCCCACCAGACCTCGGGCATGGAGATCAGCCCCAGGTTGAGCAGGGGCTGCAGGGCCGTCCCCAGAAGGTTGACCACGCATCCGAAACACACCATCAGAACCAGAAAGGCGGAGTGGCGGAACTCCCCCAAGATCACATGAAGGCTGGATGCTAGTCCCACATGCTTGCCCACAGGTGAGCCATTGACTGAGACCTCCGCCCTGACGAATTTTCTATAGCCAACAGCCACGAGAATCCCCGCCAGAAGGAAGGTGAGGGCGTTGATCAGCGCAAATACAGCGAATCTGTTGCCCAGGAGGGCAATCAACACTGCGCCTCCGCCTGCACTGATGACAGCCGCGACGCTGGAGGTAGCAGAGGTGATTGAAGTCGCCTGGTGAAGCTGGCTAGGCAGGACCAGATGTTTAAGTACTGGCATCCATAGACTGCCTGCATACCCCTCGAGCATGGAAGATGTCATATCCATGGCTACCAGCAGCACAAAGACGGGCAGGCTCTCGGACCTGCCGATCATTATGGCAATAACCAGATAGATACACACTTGAATCAGCTTGATCACAACTTGCATCCGCGTCTTGTGCACGGTCCTGTCGGCCAGGTATCCGGTCAGAATGGCCGTCAGGGCTGGAGCCACCCAGGCCATTGAGGCTATGGAGACGGCCAGTCCGGCAAAGGGCAGGGTCTGGGCATAGACGATGAAGACGATGTTGAAGAGCTCGCCTCCGACCGTATTCAAGAGACTGGCCAAAACCATGGTCACAAAAGGCTTGTTCTTCAGAAGCTCCTGCATGGTCAGCCGTCGATCAGGGCAGTTCGATCTTCATGAGGGTCCGATGAAGCAGCCACCATGCCGGCAGGGAGGCCAGAAAGATGATCAGAAGCAGCAGGGCGGACAGTAGCGGGGATAGGGAGAGCAGGTTGCCCACTACAGCGTCCAGCAGGAGCAGGACCGCGAACATGATGGGCAGCGAGCGCTTCCAGAAGCCTATAGAGAGGGCGATGCCAACCAATCCCACCAGTCCGGCAAGGCTGGTAACCAGCATGAGGAGAACCTGTTCAAGCAGACTGCCTGGCGAGCCCGTTCCAAGCGAACCCACAAGACGGTCGATCAGTAGCATGACGGTCAGGGTGATGGCCGTCCCAGCCAAGTAGGAGAGCGCAGTGAAGAGGCCGACGAAGACCAACTTGGCCAGCAGGATTCGGCTTCGCGATATGGGGAATGAGAGGGTGAGCGCCAGGTTCCTCCCCGTATAGGGCTCAATGAAGACCAGGTTGCAGAGGGCAGCAGCCACCAGGGAAAAGCCCACCAGAAGGATGACCATGGCCATCTGCAGCACGAAGGCCAGGCTTGACAACCGAGGATCTGACCGTCCGCTCGTATGGCCAATGGCCAGGAACATGCCTCCGATGGCCAAGGCTGCGGCCACTACTGCCAGCCCTCCGAAGATGCAGGGCCATAGCCTGGTCTTTTTCAGTTCTAATTTCAGCAGCGTCTTCATATCAGCCCTCCATGGCCTTGACCAGGGTTCGCTCGGCGGCCTCCTGGCCCTGATTGAGGAGCTCCGGCACGCTGGCCCGCAGGCTGACTCTGCCGTCCGCCACGACCATGACGCAGTCGGCCGTGCGCAGCACTTCGGAGAGAATGTGACTGGAAAAGAGGATCGCACTCCCCTGGGCTGCCAGGCTTCGCAGGCTGTCTCGCAGCTGTCCGATGGCCACAGGGTCCAGTCCGTTGAGCGGCTCGTCCAGTAGGTAAAGGTCAGGATGATGGCCCATGCACCTGGCCAGGGCCAGCCTCTGCCTCATGCCCATGGAATACCTGCCGACAGGCGTGGCCGAATCGGCGGCTAAACCGACCTTGTCCAAAAGTTGGCTGATCCCGGTAGGCTCGGCATCCCTATGCTCCCGGTCTGCCAATGCCAGGTAGGTCAGGTCAATCTCCAGATTCTCCCTAGCGCTGAGGGACTCATAAAAGACAGGCTCGTTGATGGACACTCCCATCCTGGCCAGATTGCCCGGGTAGTCTTCGCTCAGAGGCCTCCCCAGAAAACAGACTCTGCCGCCGACAGGCCTCTGCATTCCGGTCAGGATCTTCAACAGCGTGGACTTGCCAGCCCCGTTGGCACCCAGCAAGCCCAGAATCTCGCCCCGCCCCAGGGTCAAATCCAGTCCGGACAGCACCTCCCTGCCTTCAAATACTTGGACAATTCCGTCCGCCCTCAGCACCTGCATAAAACTCCTTTCAAAAATACCGATGGTATGTTTGGTGGAAACAAAAACCAGTACTCGTTGAGTGCCCGAATGTCGCTAGTAGCCGGAGCCCTCTTGGCCTTAAGAAATCTATCGGCTCTAAGAGATCCCTTGATCCTGATTCTTGTCAGATTCCTCTTGCGTGGACTCCCCGCTGGTGGCCGTCAAAGGATTGCTCTTCAGATGTGCGTGCAAATGCACGGCCGCACGAATAACCCGATCATCGACGACAGGCGCCCCTATTCCCTTGAGCATATCCGCCAACAGGGAGAACTTGGAGACCACCTGGTCCCGGGTCATGGTCGAGAATCGAATCCCTATCCACATGTTGAGCAGGATGTAGAGCACTTGGGCCAGATCCTCAGGATTGCAGGGGGCGATGGAGCCATCTTCCACACCTTCACGGACATAAGGAGTGATCACATCCACAATCCTGTCCATGGATTTCAAGTACATCTGGCCTACCATGCGGGGGCTCTTCAGCAGGGTTCTGGCGGAAAAGGTGACATCGAGACGCGAGTATGCCGACAGGGAGGCGATAAGCTCATTGCGCAGCTTCTCCAACCCGGTCTCGCCAGGCCAGTCCCCCAGCCAGTGTCCCTGGGAGGAGGACGAGGCCATACGCTCGGTAACCGCGTGGAAAATAGCCGTTTTGGAGGGGAAATGGTAGTAGACCGCCCCCTTGGTCATGCCGCCCAGGCCGTCGACAATGTCCTGGATGCTGGTTCCGTCGTAGCCCTTTTCCAGGAAGAGCCGCTGGGCTACATCGAGGATCTGATTGCGATGCCCTTCGGGATCCTTCGGCGTGCCCATGCAGTGCTCCTCTTCCTGTCAGCGCAACAATGCCTGATCATTCTGACCTGACCATCTTTTCTGACAAGAACCTATCATACCACCGGTATGTTCTACTCGCCCAATCACAGGCGTTGATGCCTGGGACCTTAATCCTTCTGCAGGCGACGGATGGCCTCATGCTGAATGGCCACCACTGCCTTGGCATCGGCGACTCCCGCTGCACAAAGCTCCTGCCAGGAGACCCAGGCCGACTGGATATGCTCGCCCGGGTCGAAGTCGGTGGATCCTTGATGCCAGCGACGCAGATGCATGACCACGATGTGGCCGAGCTCGTCGCTCATCCCCAGAGAGGAGTAGACATCGGGAGCAGCATCGATCCAACCGTCCTCCGGATCCAGGTGGCTTTCTGAGCCCGGCGCACCCTCAGGCCCGGGCGCCAGACCGGTCTCCTCACGCAGCTCGCGCAGGACGGCCTTGACGGGGCTCTCCCCTGGATCGATGAAGCCGGCCGGCAGACCGAAGACATAGGCCTGGGCACCCACCCGGTACTCGCGGGTCAGCAGATAGGCATCGGCAGCGCAGTCGTGTACCAGCATGACCACGCAGGGGTCGTGACGGATGAGCTGCCGATCGATGGTTTCCTTGGAACCGTCACGCCTGAACATGGCCACCTGCTGCTGGTCGATAACGAATATCGGGCCACGAAAGACCTCCCTGTCATCCATCAGCTCGGGAGCGCGGGTCATATCGATACCCTTGGGTCCCTGACCATCGCGGCCATCCAGTCTGGCGGCCAATCGTGCCTGCAGATCCTGCGCTTCATCGTTCATGAAATCACTCCTCCTCAACCATCAATCCTCAGCCGTCAACGCACCACCATGGTCCAGGGATCGGTGACGATGGACGAAACCTCCACCTGCGGGCGAACACCGGTAGCCGTCTCCAGGGCCCTGGCAATGTCTCCCTTGGCGTAGCGGAACCAGAGGCTCTCAATTGCCGAGTGCGGGGTGTTGATCAGCATGGGTCTGGGCTGATTGGGCCGACCGGCCATCCTGGCCTCATAGAGGGCCTGTTGGTAGGCATCCGTGGCAGGGTGATGGCGCAGATCGCTGGTGATGTAGACATCGGCCCCCGTGGACCGAACCAGGGCGAACTCGGAATCCCCCGAGCCAGGCAGCAGGGCGACTGTAGAGACCATGGCCTGGGACGGACCAACCGCCTGAACACCCAGAGCCGTCTTGGGAAGGAGGCCCGCCACGGTATGGACCAAATCCTCAAATGGGGTGGGCTTAGGAAGCCGTCCCCAACGACCCAGACCCACCTGGATTCCCTGATCGGCGTGCAAATCGCGGTTTGAGACCGGCTGAGGAGCCAGCGGTCTCACCTCCTGCAGGCCCAGGGCATCGGCAGCCGCCTGGGCCACACCACGGTAGGCGGCATCAGCGTTGGTATGCCCCACCCAGAGCCCGCAACGACCCTCAACCAGTCTGGTTATCATATCCCCGCGGAAGTCCAGGCCGGAAACCTGGTGAACTGATCTGAAGAAAAGCGGATGGTGAGTGATCAGCAGGTCGGCCTGGTGATCCAGAGCCTCCTGAACCACATCGGGCCGAGGATCCACAGCGCACCAGATCCGTCTGACTGGCCAGGACGGATCGCCCGCCACCAAACCCGGATGATCCCAGTCCTCCGCGTAGTCCAGAGGGTAGAGCCCCTCCAGCAGATCCACCACCTGGCCCAGGGGCACCGAAGGCCTCTGGACCTCATCCTGTTCATCAGGCATGACGATCCCTCCTCGGATCCTGCTGGGCCCAGGCCACCCCATGTCAGGTCAGTGAGCAGCCAGCTCCCAGTCCTGGCCTATGCCGGTGGACACGTCCAGGGGCACGGCCAATTCAACGGCATGTTCCATGGAATCCTTGACCAGCTTGGTGGCCTTGTCGGTCTCGCCGGGAGCGATCTCCACCACCAATTCATCGTGGATCTGCAGGGAGATGCGGCTCTTCAGCCCCTGGTCGGACAAGGCACGGCTGGCCTTGATCATGGCGATCTTCATGATGTCGGCAGCCGACCCCTGGATGGGCGCATTCAGGGCGGCCCGCTCAGCGGCTTCACGGGTGGGACGACGCTTGGAGCGCAACCCAGGGAAGTAGCGCCGCCGCCCGAACATGGTCTCGGTGTAGCCCTTCTCTCGGGCATCGGCCACCAGGGACTCCAGGTACTCATGAACCTTGCCGAAGGTGGCGAAGTACTTGGCACGAAGCACATCAGCCGCAGCCGGGCTGATCTTAAGCTGCTGGGCCAGGCCATAGGTGCTCAGTCCATAGGCCAGCCCGTAGCTCATGGCCTTCACGTGGGAGCGCTGGTCTCCGGTGACCTCCTCCATGGGGATGTCGTAGACCAGGCTGGCCACGTACCGGTGGAAGTCCGCGCCAGACTTGAAAGCATCGATCAGGGCCTGATCCCCGGAAAGATGGGCCATGATCCGCAGCTCCACCTGAGAGTAATCCGAGGAAAGCAGTGCCTCGTACCCGCTGCCAGGCACGAAGGCCGAACGGATCTCGCGGCCCCTGGCATCACGGTTGGGGATGTTCTGGAGGTTGGGATCCACCGAGCTCAGCCGGCCAGTGGCGGCCACGGTCTGCTCGTAGGTTGTGTGCAGCCTTCCATCCCGGGGGTTGACAGCCTCGCGCAGGGTCTGCACGATCTGCTTGAGCTTGTTGGTCTCCCTGTGCTTGAGTAGGGCCCCCAGGAAGTCGTTGGCACGCTCGTTGTTGACCGACTTGATGTACAGGTCCTGCAGAACCGAGACATTGGTCGAGTAGGAACCGGTCTTGGTCCTGTGGGTGGGCACCAGGCCCATGTCGTCGAAGAGCACCTTGCTCAGCTGCTTGGGGCTCTGCAGGTTGACGCGGCTGCCGGCCCTGTCCCAGGCGATTTCCTGAGCCTGGCGGGCCTCGGCGGCGAACCGGTCGTGCATCTCCTTCAGGCGGGCATCGTCCACCTTGGCGCCTTCGGTCTCCATCTGCGCCAGGACTGCCGAAGTGGGCAGCTCTATGGTGCGCAGCAGGCCGTACTGGTGACGCTCGTCCATCAACTCCTGCAGACGCTCGGAGACCATCATGACGTACTGCGCCTGGCGCAGAATCCGGGTCCCCCGCCTACGTTCGTCCTCGTCCTCTCGCCCGTCCAGGGCCAGGGCCCCCTGGGTAGCCTCAGGCTCCTCCTCCACGGGAATGGCCAGGAAATGGGCGACGGCCTGTTCCAGGTTGTCTGCATGAAAATCAGGCTCAGCCAGATAGCCTGCCAGCTTGGTGTCGAACAAGGGCAGGGGCATGTGCAACCCCTGGCTCTCCAGGAGGTGCAGGTGCTCCTTGTAACCATGAACCACGCAGGTGCCGATCCGCTGGTCGATCAGCTCCTGGATGGCCCCACGCATATCTTCGTCTATGTCTTCTGCCATCAGAACCAGGCCGTGCCCGTCCATGGAGAGAATGGCCAGCTCTTCCAGGCCATAATCGCCGTGCTTGGCCCAGCCGATGGCGTGGAGAACCCAGTGCTCCTTCATGGCCTCGCTGCAGCGCATGGCATTCTGGTCGGAGTCGCCGATGTCCTTGATTTTGTCCAGGGAATCGGCCATGGCCTTGACATGGTCCGCCGAGCGCTGGCAAAGGGCCTTGTCCGGCAGATGCTTCTCGCACCAATCCCGCAGCTGGTCGCCGGACTCCGCCTTATCACGCTCGGGCTGGACGAACTCCTCCTGCTTGTTGCTGACATCGACCAGTGCCGAGGCTGGAGAGTAATCGTAATCGGCAACCGTGTTGAAGCCCCGCAGAATCTTCTTGCGGGTCTGCGGACCGAACTGCAACTGCTCGAAGATAGGCAGGACCTGATCCGTATGGATGGTGCCGAAACGCAGATCCTCCACCTTCACACCCAAGTCCAGGTCGCGCACCAGGGCGTTGACCTTCCGGTTGAGCCGCACCTGGTCGGCGTTCTCCGCCAGGGCCTGACCCTTCTTGCCGCCGATCTCGTCGGCGTGCTCCAGGATGGAATCCAGCGATCCGTACTTGTTGATCCACTTGGCGGCATAACCGTCGCCCACGCCCGGCACGCCAGGGATGTTGTCGGCGCCCTCGCCGCGCATGGCGGCCAGATCGGGATACTGCTCCGGGGTCACCTTGTAACGATCCATGATGGCCTGGGGGGTCATGTGCTTGAGGTTCTTGAAGTGGTGGCCGGGGTAGAGCACGGTGATGTCGTTGTCCACCAGCTGGAAGGCATCCCTGTCGCCCGACAGAACCAGGGTCTTGAACCCGGCCTGCTCTCCCATGGTTGCCAGTGTGCCGATGATGTCGTCGCCCTCGTAGCCGGGCTTTTCGATATAGGTGATGCCCAGGCCTTTGAGCAGGTCCTGGATCAGCGGCAGCTGGCTGAGCAGTTCCTTGGGGGCGGCCTCACGGGTGCCCTTGTACTGGGGCAGCATGGCATTGCGGAAGGTGCCGCCCTTGACATCAAAGGCTACGCCCATGTGGGTGGGCTTCTCCTTGGCCATGACATCCGCCAGCATGGTGGCAAATCCCCACACCGCGTTGGTGGGCTGCCCGGTCGAGGTGGTGAAACTCTCGACCGGAAGGGCATAGAAGGCCCGGAAGGCCAGCGAATGTCCATCGACGACCAGCAGGGTGCGGCCGTCCTTGTCCTGCTTCTTCGTCTGGTCTTCCATGGGAGGGCTAACGGTCGTTCTGGTTGGCCACGTTGTTGATGACCACGTCGGCCACCTCCTGCATGGTCAGCCTGCGGTCCATGGAGGTCTTCTGGATCCAGCGGAAGGCCTCGGACTCGGTCATCCCCATGCTCTCCATGAGCAGGCCCTTGGCCCGATCCACCCGCTTGCGGGCCTCGAAGCGGGCCTTCATGTCAGTGACCTCGTCCTTCAGGGCGTTGATCTGGTCAAAGCGTGAGATAGCCACCTCAAGGGCCGGCAGCAGCTTTTCCGGGGCGAAAGGCTTGACCACGTAGGCCATGGCTCCAGCATCAGCCGCTTTCTCAACCAGGCTCTGCTGGGAGAACGCCGTCAACATAACCACCGGGGCCAGGTTTTCCTTCCCGATCTCAGTGGCGGCGGTAATGCCGTCCGTACCGGGCATCTTCACGTCCATCACGACTACATCGGGCCTCAGCTCGCGGGTCAGATCAATGGCCTCTTGGCCGCTGGCCGCCTGACCGACCACGTCATAGCCGGCATCCTCGAGAGCTTCGACGGTATCGAGCCTGATCAAAGCCTCGTCCTCCGCCACAACCACGGTCCGCCCTTCGGGGGAATCGCTGCGGTTCTTACTCTCTGAAGCCACTTTCAACCTCATTTCCTGAAAGTCCATCCGAGCTTCAGCGGAAACCGATGAGAGACGGATGGGGTTCGCTTTATCGTGCCCCCGGTGAGACTCGAACTCACACTGCACGGATTTTGAGGCCGTTTCCTCTACCAATTGGGATACGGGGGCTTTTCATCACCACAGAGAATCTACCATACTTTGGCGACGACGCAAGGTTGTTCGTGTTGATTCTGCCTTAGAATGAAGACAGTTATGTATTCAGGCACATCAGCAGTCGAAGGAGAGCATGATGACCACTCAGATCTATCGACGGTTCGATCCTTGGCGCACCTCCCCCGTCCAGGAGAAGGCCCGCAAGCAGATTATGGACAGCCACTACTTCAGCGTCGACAGGGTCACCTTTGAATCCAGCGACAATCAGACCTTCGATCGCAGCATCGTCAGCGAGAAGCACGGAGACACCATCGCCGTCCTGGCCATCACCGACGACGGAAGGATACCGCTGGTCGAGCAGTACCGTCTGCCCACCCACCGTTGGACCCTTGAGCTGCCGGCCGGGCATCCGCTCAATGACAAGGAAGCCCCCATCGATGTGGCCACCAGGCGGTTGCGCGAGGAGGCCGGATACAAGGCTGCCTCCTTTAACCAATTCGCGAGGTTCATCAACACCCCCAGCTTCTCCACCCAGCACACCACGCTCTTCTATGCCGAGGGCCTGACCCCGGTCCAACCGGCCAGCCTGGCACCAGAGACCCCCCACCAGAATGTGCGACTCTTCACTGTGGATGAGGCCTATGACATGGTGATTGCAGGAACCATACTGGACGCCAAAACCACCATCGCCATCCTGCGGGCCAAAATCGGACTATCTGACCTGCACTGACACAGACACCCTCACACAAAGAACCGGTGGCCTCTCCCCTGCATTGATAATGGGGAAAAGACCACCGGTTCACTGCTTCATCAGCATCTTGGAGATCTGAGGATCCACCTGACTGACTCAATCGACAGTCAGGTGGCAGATCAGAGCATCACTCGTTGGAGCCAACGGTGTGGACGTAGATGCAGTCGGTGTTGCCGGGCTCATGCTCGCCCTGGGCGCAGCTGAGCACCACCAAGCAGTCGCCGTCGGAGACCTTGCCCTGCTTCTTCAGGGTGGAGTCCACGAAGTTCATCAGGTCTGCGCGAGTGAAGTCATGGTAGTCCTGCCCGCAGAGGAACGCCTCGGTACCCCAGCTCAAGGCCAGCCAATGATAGGTGTGCTCATTGGTGGTCAATGCATAGATGGGGGCAGCCGGACGCTCGCGAGAGATCCGGTGCACGGTGTTGCCCGTCTGGGTGAAGGCCACGATGGCCTTGGCATTGATCTTGTCGGCCAGATCCACAGCGGCGGAAGAGACGGCACCCGAGTTGGACATGTCCAGGTTGTGCATGGCCGGGATGCGGTCGAAGCCGTGGGTGGTGGCGTAGTCGGAGATCCGGGCCATGGTGGAGACCGTGGTGTCGGGGTATTCGCCCACGGCGGTCTCATTGGAGGTCATGGTGGCATCGGCACCGTCAAGAACGGCGTTGGCGCAGTCGGAGGCCTCGGCGCGGCTGGGGATGGGCGAATGGACCATGGAGCCCAGGACCTCAGTGGCGACGATGACCGGCTTGGCGTACTGACGGGCCAGCTCGATGCAGCGCTTGGTCACCAGGGGGACCTGCTCGAAGGGCATTTCCACAGCCATATCACCGCGGGCCACCATGATGCCGTCGAAGGCCTTGACGATCTCCTCCAAGTTCTCAACAGCCTGGGGCTTCTCGATCTTGGCCACGATGGGGATGCGGCGACCTTCCTCGTCCATGATCTCGTGGGCGCGGTCGATGTCGGTGGCGAAGCGGACGAAGGACATGGCGATGATGTCGGCGCCGGTGCGGATGCCCCAGCGAAGGTCCTCCTCGTCCTTGGGAGTCAGCGCCGGCAGACTCACAGCCACGCCAGGCAGGTTGATGCCCTTGTGGGAGGAGACAGGACCGGCCACGACCACCTTGGTGTAGACCTGGTTGCCCTCGACCTTGGTGACCTCCAGGCGGACCTTGCCGTCGTCGATCAGGATGGGATCGCCGGGGTGGCAGTCCCCGGGCAGACCCTTGAAGGTGGTGGAGGTCATGTGCTCGTCACCCTCGACATCGTCGGTGGTGATGATGAACTCCTGACCCTCCTTGAGGTTGACCTTGTCTTCGCCCTGCTCGTTCTTCTTGAACCAGCCACAACGAATCTTGGGACCCTGCAGATCGACCAGGGCCGCCACATTTCGTCCAGTCTCCTTGCTGGCCTGACGGACGTTGTTATAAACCTTGAGGTGATCTTCGGGGGTGCCGTGTGACCGGTTGAGTCTGGCTACATCCATGCCGGCCTTGACCAGCTTGGTGATGTTCTCCAGAGACTCCGAAGCCGGCCCGATGGTGTCGACGATCTTGGCTTTGCGCATATGCTACCTGCCTGTTCTTTTTCCTGTTTACCGTTCTATTGTACAGACTCAGCCTGATGGGAACCACTATTTTCCGTTAGCGCTAACATTCCTTGTGGCTCAAGGGATCGCTTATCACTTTTCTCGCTGAGAGGCTGTTTCAAGGGACTGACGACGACTCTTGAGTATCGAAGCCAGAGCGGCGATGCCTACGGCCAGGACAATGACCAGCAGGGATGCCCAGGTCGGTATATCCGGCACAGCTTCCAGGGGCTGCCCGCCGTTGATGAAGGGCAAGGTGTTGCCGTGCAGAGCCTCCAGGATCAGCTTGACGCCGATGAAGGCCAGGACCACAGCCAGCCCCAGGGGCAGATACTCCAGCTTGTCCAGCAGGGACCCGAGCAGGAAGTAGAGCTGCTGAAGGCCCAGCAGGGCGAATACGTTGGAGGTGAAAACGATGAAGGGATCCTTGGTCAGGCCGAAGATGGCCGGAATGGAGTCAAAGGCGAACATGACATCGGTGGTGCCGATGGCCAGGAAGACCACCAGCATGGGCGTGAAGTAGCGCTTGCCCTCGAAGGTGGTCCGCAGACGCTCACCATCGTAATGGCTGGTGATAGGGATGACCCGGCGCAGGGCCCTGATCAGCCCGTTCTCGTGGTACTCCTCCTGCTTGCCCCGGCTGGAGACCATGTTCCAGGCGGTATAGAGCAGGAAGAAGCCGAAGATGAAGAAGACCCAGGTGAAGCGGGTGATCAGCGCCGTCCCAGCCAGGATGAAGACGCCGCGCAGCAGCAGGGCGATGGTGATGCCGACGCTGAGCACATAGCGCTGAAGCTGCAGGGGCACGGCGAAATTGCTCATGATGATGACGAAGACGAAGAGGTTGTCGATGCTGAGCGAGTACTCGGTCAGCCAGCCCGAGTAGAACTCGATGGCCGGCTTGGATCCGGCCACCTTCCAGATCAAGGCACCAAAAATCAGGGCCATGACCACGAAGAAGCCGATGTGCCTGACGCATTCGCCGGTCGAAGGCACGTGCGGCCGACGCCCGATCACCAGAAGATCAACCACGAAGAAGACGGCCAGCACAACCAGGCTCACAACCATGAACGGCAGAGGTGTCTCGGACATACCACCAGACTCTAGCGGCAAGATATGACGTGCTCGTCTCCCCCGTCTGCCTGTAGAACATCCTCACAGGCAGCGGTCTGCAGGTCGGGCCTGAGATGCTCTTGCCTCCACATCACAGGCCCGACTTACGTATTGGGCTGCTTACTTTTTGGCCTCGGTCATCTGACGCAGCTCCTTCTTCAGATCCTTGATTTCGTCGCGCAGACGGGCCGCAAGCTCGAACTGCAGCTGTTGCGCAGCCGTGTGCATCTGGTCGCTCAGCTGACGGATCAGGTCGGCAAGGTCCTGCGCCGGCAGACCGGCCTGGAGGATCTCCTGATGCCGCTTGTCGGCCTCGTCCTTGTCGTAGAGAGGCACGCCCAGGTGGGAGTTGCCGGCCTTGTTGGCGTTGCGGTAGCCGCCCGCCAGCAGGGTCTGGGTGTCCACGTCCTCCTTGGCCAGCATGTCGTTGACGTCGCTGATTTTCTTGATCAACGGCTTGGGGTCCACGCCGTGCTCCTTGTTGTAGGCGATCTGCTTGGCCCGGCGACGGTTGGTCTCGCTGATGGCCTTGTCCATGGAGTCGGTGACCTCGTCCGCGTACATGATGACCTTGCCGGACACGTTCCTGGCCGCACGGCCGATGGTCTGGATCAGGGAGCGGTAGGAGCGCAGGAAGCCCTCCTTGTCCGCATCCAGGATGGCCACCAGGGAGACCTCGGGCAGATCCAACCCCTCACGCAGGAGGTTGATGCCCACAATGACATCGATCTTCCCTTCGCGCAGCTCCCGCAGGAGCTCCACCCGCCGCAGGGTGTCCACATCCGAGTGCAGGTACTCCACCTTGATGTCGCGCTCCAGCAGGTAGTCGGTCAGATCCTCGGCCATCTTCTTGGTCAGCGTGGTCACCAGAACACGCTCGTGACGATCCACCCTGGCCTTGATCTCGTCCAGGAGGTCGTCCACCTGGCCCTTGACCGGCCTGACCTCCACCTCGGGATCCAGCAGACCGGTGGGGCGGATGACCTGCTCCACCACCCCGTCGGACAGGCCCATCTCATAGTCGCCCGGCGTTGCCGACAGGCAGACGGTCTGGCCCACCTTGTCCAGGAACTCGGGCCACTTCAGCGGACGGTTGTCCATGGCCGAAGGCAGACGGAAGCCATGTTCCACCAGGGTCCGCTTGCGGCTGGCATCCCCCTCGTACATGGCTCCGATCTGGGGAACGGTCACGTGGGATTCGTCGATGACCAGCAGGAAGTCGTCGGGGAAGAAATCCAGCAGGGTGTGGGGTGGAGAACCGGGTTCGCGCCCGTCGAAGTGGCGGGAGTAGTTCTCCACTCCGGAGCAGGTGCCGATCTGGGTGAGCATCTCCAGGTCGTAGGTGGTGCGCATGGTCAGCCTCTGGGCCTCCAGCTCCTTGCCCTGCTTGCGCAGCTGGCCCACACGCCAGTCCAGCTCCTCCTTGATGGTCTTCAGGGCGCGCTCCATCCGCTCGGGGCCGGCCACATAGTGGGAGGCCGGGAAGATGTGCACGGAGGTCTCATGGGCGATCTCGTCCCCGGTCAGCGGGTGCAGGGTGGAGATGCGGTCGATCTCGTCGCCGAAGAATTCGATGCGGACGGCCAGCTCCTCATAGACGGGGATGATCTCGACCGTGTCGCCACGCACCCGGAAGGTGCCTCGGGTGAAGGCGATGTCGTTGCGCTTGTACTGCATGTCCACGAACTTGCGCAGCAGGTCGTCCCGGTTGATCCGGTCCCCCTCGTGCAGGAAGAGCATGCGCCCGGCGTACTCCTCGGGCGTGCCCAAGCCGTAGATGCAGGAGACGGTGGCCACCACCACACAGTCGCGCCTGGTCAGCAGGTTGGCCGTGGCAGCATGCCGGAGCCGCTCCACGTCGTCGTTGATGTTGGAGTCCTTCTCGATATAGGTATCCGTCTGGGGGATGTAGGCCTCAGGCTGGTAGTAGTCGTAGTAGGAGACGAAGTAGGAGACCGCATTGTCGGGCATGAGCTCGCGGAACTCGGCGCAGAGCTGGGCGGCCAGGGTCTTGTTGGGTTCCAGAATCAGGGTGGGCCGCTGCAGTCGCTCGATCAGCCAGGCCGTGGTCGCGGTCTTGCCGGTGCCGGTGGCGCCCATGAGCACCACATCGTTCTCGCCATTCTCGATCCGGGTGGCCAGTTCCTCGATGGCCTCTGGCTGGTCGCCGGAGGGCTTATAGGGAGACTTGACCACGAAGGGCTTGTCGGTCCGCTCAATGTTGAACCCCATGAAACTCCCTTCCAGGAGGCGTCATTCGCCTAAGGCTCCTCAGTCGCTGTGTGAGGACCCCTGGGCCAAGGTCTTTAGCTCTTCATATATTCTATCAACAGACTCGAACGTTTGTTCGATAGGCTGGGACCCGTCCACCAACAGATCGGCCTGGGCGCGTCGCGAACTGCTGCTGGTCTGTGAACCGATGCGTTCAACAGCCTGGCTTTTGGTCATATGCCGCTGATTCACCATACGCGCAATCCTCACCTGGCTTGGGGTCTCCACCAACAGGACCCTGTCGAAATGAAAGGGAATGGCTGAGCCCACCTCGGTCAGCAGGGGCACCTCATGGACCACCACCTCGGAACCCCCCAGCCAGGGCTGCTCGGCCTTGGCGGCCAGGTCATAGACCAGCGGATGGATGATGTCATCCAAGTCCCTACGATCACGATCGGCCGTAGGCCCGCCGAAGACCCGAACCGCCAGGGCTGACCTGTCCACTCCCCCCCGGCCGTCCCCGCAGCCTGAGCCGAAACGCTCTAAAACCGGCCCCACGCCGGGTCCGCCCGGAGCGATGACCTCGTGGGAGAGCCGGTCGTAATCGATGACCTTGGCCCCGTCCTGAGCCAGCCGAGCCGCCACCGTGCTCTTGCCAGCCGCTATCCCGCCGGTCAATCCCACACGTATCATCCCGACCTCCCGCATATACCTTATGGCAGCAGATACAAATGGAGGGGCCCGACCGAGGCCGGACCCCTCCATTCACCGCTTAATGCTCACTTCTTTTCCTTGAGCAGCTGCTCGCGCAGGGCGGCCAGCTGGTCGTCGGAGGCCAAGGTGCCCTCGGAGCTGGACTCCGAGCTGTAGTTGGTGGTCTCCTCGGAGTTCTGACGGCGAGAGCGCGAACCGGAGGCAGGCGCCTGGGAGGACCGGCTGTCCTCGGCGGCCGAAGCCTCGGCGTTCTCCAGCTCCTTGGCCACGAAGGCCTTGTGCTGCTCCCAGAGGTCGTGGGCGGCCGCATACTGGGACTCCCACTCCTCCCGCTGCTTCTCGTAGCCGGCGATCCACTCGTTGCTCTCGGGGTCGAAGCCCTCGGGGTACTTGTAGTTGCCCTCCTCGTCGTACTCGGCGGGCATGCCGTAGATGGCCGGATCGAAGTCCTCGGAGGTCGGATCGACGGAGTCGTCGGCCTGCTTGAGGGACAGGGAGATGCGGCGGCGATCCAGGTCGACGTCGATGACCTTGACAAAGATCTCCTCGCCCTGCTTGACCACGGTCTCGGGGTTCTCCACGTGGCGGTTGGCCAGCTCGGAGATGTGGACCAGGCCCTCGATGCCGTCCTCGACGGAGACGAAGACACCGAACTGCACGATCTTGGTGACCTTGCCCTTGACGATCTGTCCGGGCACGTGAGTCCGGGCGAAGCGCTGCCAAGGATCTTCCTGGGTGGCCTTGAGGGACAGCGAGATGCGCTCGCGGTCCATATCGACATCCAGCACCTCGACGGTGACCTTGTCGCCCACCTTGACGACCTCGCTGGGGTGATCGATGTGCTTCCAGGAAAGCTCGGAGACGTGGATCAGGCCGTCCACACCGCCCAGGTCGACGAAGGCGCCGAAGTTGACGATGGAGCTGACCGTGCCCTCGCGGATCTGGCCCTTCTTGAGCTGGGCCATGAAGGTCTCGCGCACCTCGGACTGGGTCTCCTCCAGGTACTGGCGGCGGGAGAGGACCACGTTGTTGCGGTTCTTGTCCAGCTCCAGGATCTTGGCCTTGATCTTCTGCCCGATGTAGGGAGACAGGTCGCGCACGCGGCGCATCTCGACCAGGGATGCGGGCAGGAAGCCGCGCAGGCCGATGTCGACGATGAGCCCGCCCTTGACGGCCTCGATGACGGTGCCCTCAACGACGCCGGCAGCCTCCTTGATCTTCTCGATGTCGCCCCAGGCGCGCTCGTACTGGGCACGCTTCTTGGACAGGATCAGACGGCCTTCCTTGTCCTCCTTGGTGACGACCAGAGCCTCGATGGTGTCACCGACCTGGACCACATCGTCGGGATCGACATCCTTCTTGATGGAAAGCTCGCGGGAGGGAATCACGCCCTCGGTCTTGTAGCCGATGTCCAGCAGAACCTCGTCATGGTCGATCTTAACGACCGTCCCCTCGACCAGATCCCCATCGTCGAAGTTCTTGATGGTGGAATCGACTGCCTTGATGAAGTCTTCCTCGGACCCGATGTCATTGACCGCGACCTGGGGGACTTCCTTCTTGTTCTCTGCCATTAATTAAATTGTTTCTTGTATAGTTGGTGGATATTTTTTCCGTATTGAGTTATGCGTTCCCGCCGGCAGGCGCGAACATTCTCCATGATAGGAGACACTGCGGTCATTGTCGCCGGGAGACCTCGGGCGTGTCGCAGACAGGGATTCCGGCGGCTCGCTCAGCCGATTCGACCACATTGACCAGGAGCATGGCCCGGGTCATGGGCCCCACCCCGCCGGGATTGGGTGTATAAGCGGCTGCAGACAGCCTGGCGGCCGGATCGATGTCGCCCTTGATCCGCCAGCGGCCCTCCTGCTGGTCCCAGATCCGGGAGACGCCTACATCCACCAGGACGGCACCCTGGCGAACCTGGTCCGGACCAACCAGCCCGGCTCGGCCCACGGCCGCGATGATCACGTCAGCCCTGCGCAGATGGGCGTCAATGTCCTTGGTGCGGGTATGGCAGAGGGTCACGGTGGCATCCACCCCGCGGTTGGTCAGGAGCAGCCCGATGGTGCGGCCCACGGTCAATCCTCGGCCCAGCACGCAGACCTCCTTGCCGGCCAGGTCTATCCCGTAATGGTCCAGCAGATACAGGACCCCCCGGGGGGTGCAGGGCAGGGGGGTCCGCACCTGGCCATCGGTATGCAGGACCAGCTGGCCCAGGCTGTAAGGATGCATGCCGTCGGCGTCCTTGGCCGGATCGATGCGATCGATGATCTCCGTGGGGTCCACGCCCTCGGGCAGGGGCAGCTGGACGATGTAGCCGGTGCAGTCAGGATCCTGGTTGAGCTGATCCACTGCAGCAAGAATCCGCTCCTCGCCGGCATCGGCGGGCAGATCAACCCTGATCGACCGGATGCCCACCTCGCTGCAGTCCCGATGCTTGCCCTCTACATACTTGACTGAACCGGGGTCATCCCCCACCAGGATGGTACCCAGGCCAGGAGTGCGTCCCATGGCCTTCAGCCTCGCCACGCGAGTGCGCAGGTCCTCCTTGAGTTCCGCAGCCGCCGCCTTGCCATCCAGTTTCACTGCAGTCAATACATCTCCATCATCCAAGCGGGCGCAAACCCTTGTCGAAGTCGTCTGGGCCAGACTAGCGCAGATTCCACCCCGACCGGAAGCTCCGTCCAAGGGCCGGGACGGGAGGACTCGACTGCTGAAGTTGCGTGCTGTCCCCTCCCCAGCGATAATGAGAATCATGCTCAATAAGAGCAGGTTCACCTTGTGAGCCCTTGCAGGAAAGGAAGCCATGGATACGGACACGGACAGCACATCCACGCAGGCCTGCATCATCTTCGACCATGCCGCCATCCGCCGATCCGGGCGGCTGATCTGGTCTGAAGGAACCTTCGCCATCCCCTCGGGAACCGTGACCGCCATCGTGGGCACCAACGGCACAGGCAAGACCAGCATGATGCAGGCCGAATTGGGTCTGCTCCCCCTGGACGCCGGCAGTCTGCAGGTCCTGGGGCAAGCGGCCGGCCAGGCCAACGACCGCATCGGCTACGTACCCCAGAGCTACACCTCGGATATCGACTCCAACCTGACTGCCGAGCAATCCGTCCTGCTGGGACTGACCGGCACCCGATTCGGCATTCACCCCGTCACCCGGCAGGACCGCGAGCGCGCCAGAGCGGCCATGCGCTTCGTCGGCGTGGAGGACAGGGCCCACCTGCGCCTGTCCCAGCTCTCCGGCGGTCTGCGACAGCGGGTGGCCATCGCCCAGGCCCTGGTCTGCGATCCTGATCTGCTCATGCTGGACGAGCCCCTGGCCAATCTGGACCTGGCCGGGCAGCGCGCCACCGTCCACCTGCTGGCCCAGCTCAACAGCCGTCTAGGCATGTCCATCCAGGTGGTGGCCCACGACCTGAACATGCTGCTGCCTGTACTGACCGGGGCGGTCTACCTGCTGGACGGGCATCCCCACTACGCCCGCATGGACGACGTGCTGGACTCGGACCTGCTCACCCACCTCTACGGCACCAAGGTGGAGGTGGTCACCACTCCCCAGGGGGACATGTTCGTGGCCCCCGACATGGACGAGCCGATCGGACCCGTCCACAATCGCTACCAACCCAGCCAGGTGGCCCGCCTGCACGGGACGGACCGGGAAAGGACCTCATGACCACACCAGTCTTCGACCCTCATTGGACGGAGATCCTCGCCGCCCCATTCATGCGCAACGCCATGGTGGCCGGCTTGTGCATCGCCGTGGCCGCCGGAGCCATGGGCTATTTCACCATTGCCAGACACTCCACCTTCGCCGCCCACGCCCTGGCCCACATCGGTCTGCCCGGGGCCACAGGGGCCGGCCTGCTGGGGCTGCCGGCCTCTGCCGGCATGGGCCTGTTCGCCCTGGGCGGGGCGCTGGTCATCGGAGCCCTGGGCAAGCGGGCCTCCCAGCGGGAGATCGCCACGGGCACGGTCCTGGCCTTTGCCACCGGCCTGGGGCTCTTCTTCGCCAGGATGTCCAGCTCGGCCTCCCAGCAGATGCAGGCCATCCTCTTCGGGTCCATCCTGACCATCACCCGAGGGCAGGTCGTCGGCTTCATCATCTTTGATGCAATCCTGCTGATCCTGCTGGCTTTGATCTACCGGCCCCTGCTCTTCAGCTCCCTGGATGAGCAGGTGGCCCAGGCCCGTGGCGTGCCCATCGGGCTGATGAACCTGACCTTCATGGCCATCATGGCCGGCGTCATCACCATCGCCGTGCCGGCAGTGGGGACCCTGCTCATCTTCGCCCTGGTCGTCACCCCGGCGGCCACGGCCAACATCCTGGTGGCCTCTCCCCTACGGGCCATGCTTCTATCAGGATTGATCTGCCTGGCTTCCATCTGGGGAGGCCTGGTGATCTCGGCCATGGTGCCGGCTCCTCCCAGCTTCGTCATCGTGACCCTGTCCACCCTCTTCTGGGCTCTGGCCAAGGGATGGGCGGCCCTGCGCGCCTGATGCCGGTCAGTCCACCAGGGCGGTGGCCATGACGGCGATACCCTCATCGTGGCCGGTAAAGCCCATGCCATCAGTAGTGGTGGCGGTCAATTTAACCGGAGCCCCGACAGCCTGACTCATGGCCTGCTGGGCCAGGTGACGACGGGAGGAAATTCTGGGGCGCTGGCCGACGATGACCAGGGAGGCGTTGAGCAGCCTGCGACCGTGCCCATGCAGACAGTCCATGGTCTTCTCCAGCATGGCCGCGCCGTGCATGCCCGCTCCAAGAGCCTGTGATCCCAGGCCGAACAGGGTGCCGATATCGCCCAGATCGGCGGATGACAGGATGGCATCGATCAGGGCATGGGCGGCTACATCGCCATCAGAATCGCCCAACAGGCCAGGGGTTCCATCATTCCAGGACAGACAGGCCAGCCAGAGGGGACGCTCACCGGTCGGGTCGAAGCGATGGGCGTCAAAGCCCAGTCCAATGCTTGGATGGCCCATGGCCGGCTCCGGTCTCAGCGCTTGGCCTTGGTCTTGCCCTTGCCCTTGGTCTTGGCGGCCTCCTGGGCCACCCGCGCCAGGGTCTTGGAAGCCGGCTCCTTGGGGGACTTGGTATGGTGCTTGTCGTCACCGGGCATGGGCTCCGCATAGCCCAGATTGACGTCCAGCAGGCGCTGGGCCTCGTCCTCGTCCAGCTTCTCGGACAGGGCGATCTCGGAGGTCAGGATCTTGCGGGCCTTGATCAGCATCCGCTTCTCGCCCGCCGACAGCCCGTGCTCGTCCACGTCGCGCTGGGAGAGGTCACGCACCACCTCGGCGATCTTGTTGACCTCGCCGGTGGCGATCTTCTCCACGTTCAGCTTGTAGCGGCGGGACCAGTTCATCTCCTTCTCCTCCACCACCGGGGTGCGCAGGATCTCGAAGACCTTGGCCACCGCCTTGGCGTCGACGATGTCCCGGACACCCACCTTGGCCGCGTTCTCGACGGGGACGTTGATGACCAGCCCGTCCGAGGAGAGCACGGACAGCTGCAGGTACTTGCGGGTGACGCCCTTGACGGTCCGTTCGGTGATGGCGTCCACCCTGGCGGCCCCATGACGCGGATAGACGACCATGTCACCGACCTTGTAACCCATATGCCCTCCAGAACGAGTCGAGAAAATACCATATAATAATGCCATTGCGCATGGACTTGTTGACGGGCGCCCTGGGACGACGCGATTCTCCGCGAGCACACTTCCCCTGGAGGCTCTGAAGACTATTCTGGAAGAAACGACGGTGGTGGAACGAATGCCGACAAGGCTCCACCCCGCATGACGAGCATCGTTTTGCGGATCAGTGATCGAAAACAGAGGTAGGCATGATCAGAAACACAAGCCGCTACACTACACCCAGCACCATCCTGGTGGTTGAGGACGAACCCACCCTGGCCACTGCCATAGCCCAGCGCATCACCGCCGAGGGGTGGACGGCCCGGGTGGCATCGGACGGTGCCAGCGCCGTGCAGGCCGCCTCCCAGATCAAGCCCGACCTGGTCATCATGGACATCATGCTGCCCGTCATGGACGGGCTGGAGGCCACCAAGCGGATCGTGGCCGAGCGGCCGGTGCCGGTGCTGATTCTGACCGCCCGGGACGACGAGGCCGACAAGGTGACCGGTCTGGGCGCCGGCGCCGACGACTACATGACCAAGCCCTTCTCCATGCGCGAGCTGATCGCCCGCTGCAAGGCCCTCCTGCGCCGGGTGGAGCGGGCCAAGGTCATCGCCAAGAACTCCGAGAACGAGAAGGTGCTGGACTTCGGGTCCCTGGTCATCGACCCGGCCCAGCGCATCGTGACCCTGCGCGGGGAGCAGATCCACCTGACCCCCACCGAATTCGACCTGCTGGCCACGCTGGCCCGTCGGCCCAAGTCCGTGCTCACCCGCGAAAAGCTGCTGGAGGAGGTCTGGGACTGGGTGGATGCCTCGGGCACCAGGACGGTGGACTCCCACGTCAAGGCCCTGCGCCACAAGCTGGGCTCGCAGATGATCCGCACCGTGCATGGCGTGGGCTACGCCTTCGAGCCGCCCGAGGATCAGGAACAGGACCAGCGGTAGCAGCCACGGATGCACGCCATGAGCAAGGACGGCAAAAGCCGGCGCAAGGGGCCCGGTCTGAGTGCGCGTGTGGATCGCGAACGGCCCATTGGATCCTTCGCCTCATTGAAGGTGGAGCTGAGCGTCCTGATCATCATCTCCACAGCCATCGCCTTCGTCATGGCCTGGTTCCTGCTGAAGATGGGCTGGAGCGGCTGGATCGCCATGCCGCTGACCCTGGTGGTGGCCCTGGGGATCACCTACTTCTTCTCCCGAGGGCTCACCGCCCCCCTGCGGCAGATGCGGGATGCAGCCGAGGCCATGGCCGACGGGGACTACACGGTCCGGGTCCACGCCACCACGACCAGCCATGACGAGGTCGGGCTCCTGGCCCAGTCCTTCAACGAGATGGCCGAGGAGCTCCAGCACGCCGACCAGATGCGCCGGGATATGGTGGCCAATGTCAGCCACGAGCTGCGCACCCCCGTCTCGGCCCTGCAGGCCATGGTGGAGAACATGGCGGACGGGGTGACCGAGCCCACGCCAGCCAACCTGGAGGGGATCCTGGAGCAGACCCACCGCCTGTCCGACCTGATCGCCTTCCTGCTGGACCTGTCGAGGATGGAGGCCGGAGCCGCCAGCCTGCAGATCGAGGACTTCGACTTCGGGGACTTCATCGACGAGACCCTCCAGCCCCTGGCCATAGCCGACGCCGGGCACGCCCACGACATCCAGGTGGACCTGGAGAAGGGCCTGAGAATGGAGGGCGACCAGGACCGGCTGCGTCAGCTTTTCACCAACGTCATCAGCAACGCCCTGAAGCACTCGGCCGACGGCACCACGGTGCTGATCCAGGCCCACGAGGACCGGCAGCAGGAGACCATAGTCACCAACGTGGTCAACTTCGGCTCGCAGATACCCCCCGAGGCCCGCACCGACATCTTCCGGCGCTTCGTCAAGGGCAAGGCCGGCCCGGGCACGGAGTCAGGCGGCACCGGGCTGGGGCTGTCCATCGCCCGCTGGGCGGCCCAGTTGCATGGAGGCCAGGTGCAGGTGGTGGACGATCCGCGCGGAGCGGACTTCGAGATCACCCTGCCCAGATATCACCGCGACCCCGACGAGGATGAGGGGGACGGGGATCACGCTGACGGGTCCGACGCGCCGCATTGACGGGGAGGCGCACTTCGGCTCATAATGAAATCGAACATTTGTTCGAATGCCATCGAGTTCGAGGTGTGCCATGGTCGCTACCATCCATGGGTCGCCGGAGGCGGCCCCTGCTTCCCTGCCGGAGTGCCGGGTCGATGCCCTGAGTCCCTTCCGAGGGCACCCCAGCCCTGTCCCCCAGGCCCTGGAGGCTGTCCACGCCGGCTTCCCCTCAGTGGCCCAGGACTACTTCAGCGGCGACTTCAGCTTCGACCAGAACGTCATCATCCACCCCGATGCCACCTTCATCATCCATGTGGCCGGCGATTCCATGACCGGAGCCGGCATCTTCGACGGGGATCTGTTGGTGGTCGACCGGTCCCTGGAGCCACGCGAGGGGGACATCGTCATCGCCATCCTGGACGACGAGCTGCTGGTCAAGCGGCTGGCCAGGCGCAAGGGACGGACCATGCTGCGGGCCGAGAACCCCGCCTACCCCGACTTCATGCCCCAGGAGGGCGAGGAACTGGTCATCTGGGGTGTGGTCATCGGCAACTACCACTGGCAGCGGGTGGACACCAAGGGCGAACTTCGGAGCGGCTCTCCCCTGCCCCAGGTCACCTATCCCGGACATACCCCGCACGGACGCAGGCGCACGGGAAGCCAGGGCCGGAAACCCGCCTATCCTTCCACGGGATGGGGGTCGGCATGAGCGCGCAGAGACCGGCCCAGCCGGCACCCGGGACCGCTCTGACAGGCCGGGTGGTCCTGGCTGATGCCAACTCTTTCTTTGCTTCATGTGAAGCCGTCTTCGACCCCTCCCTGGCTGACCGCCCGGTGGTTGTGCTGTCCAACAACGACGGCTGCGTAGTGGCCCGCAACCGCCCAGCCAAGGCCTTGGGCATCACCAACGGCACACCCTGGTTCACCATTCGCGACCGGGCCCTGCAGGACGGGGTGGTGGCCCGCAGCTCCAATTATGAGCTCTACGCCAGCCTCTCCAGGCGCATGATGGCCATCATGGCCCATTTCCTGCCCAACCAGGAGATCTACTCCATCGACGAGTGCTTCATGGACAGCATCTGGAACGACAAGCGCACCGTCGAGATCTGCCGGGAGCTGCGCGCCGCAGTCCTGCGGTGCACCGGCATCCCCGTCAGCGTGGGTGTGGCGCCTACCAAAACCCTGGCCAAGGTGGCCAACCACTGGGCCAAGGACCATCCCTCGACCGAGGGGATCACCCTCTGGAGCCAGGTGGAGTCCCAGTATGGCGACCAGGCTCTGGCATCAGTGCCCGTCAACCAGGTCTGGGGAGTGGGCCGACGGCTGACCGGCAGGCTCATGGGCATGGGCATCACCACCGCCCTGGATCTGCGCAATGCCGATCCCTCCCTGATCAGGCATCGGTTCTCCGTCATGCTGCAGCGCACCGTCCTGGAATTGAGGGGACGACCCTGCATCGAGCCCGAGGCGGATGCCGCCAGGGGCGTGCGCACCGATCAGATTCTGTGCTCGCGCATGTTCTCTCACCCCATTGAGGGCTACGCCACCCTGGCCCAAGCCTTGAGCATCTACGCCCAGAAGGCCTGCCGCCGCCTGCGTCGACAGCACGGCCTGTGCGGCAGGGTGCGGGTCTTCTGCTCCACCAGCCCCTATGCGCCCCAGCAGTTCTGCTCAGCTGGCCGGACCGTCGTCCTGGAGGATCCCAGCGACGACCCTCTGGTCATCGCCGGCGCAGCCAGCCGGGCACTCAAGGGCCGAGTGGATCCGCACGCCCGCTGGATCCGGGCCGGGGTGGTTCTGCTGGACCTGACCGATGCCGACCACTTCCACACCTTGGAAGGCCTGGACGCAGCCCGGGACACCCATGGCCTGGGGAATGTCCTGGAGGATGCCACCCGTCGTTTCGGCCCCTTCCGCGTGGGCGTAGGCTACGGAGGCATCCGCGGCCATGGCCGGGGCGACGAGGATACGGGGGCCGACTGGGCCATGAACCGGTGCATGCTCTCCCCCCGGGCCACCACTCGCTGGGACGAGATGGCCGTGGCCCAGGCCCGCTAGAGGTCCTCATGGCCTGGAGGAACGGCCGCCAGAGCCAGGGCAGCCAGCGGCAGGGCGCCTACGGCCTCCAGGGCTCGGGCACACTGACGGATGGTGGATCCCGTGGTGATGATGTCGTCCACCACCAAGACAGGATGGCCGGCCAGCCGTGAGGGATCCGCAACCGCAATCCGGCCTGCCAGCCGATGCGAGCGGTTCCGGCGGCCGCCCGCCTGAACAGACTTGGTTCTCACGGAGTTCATGATCAGAGCCGATTCCACCTGGGCAGCCAGACCCTGCCGCTGCAGGGCCTGGGCCAAGGACAGGAGGATCGGCTCCAGATGAACCCTCCCCCGCCTTCGCAGGGAGGCGAGGGAGGAGGGGGCGGGAACCACCAGAATGGCCCTGGCAGGCCTGGGCCGGAGCAGAGGATCGATCAGCCTGGACAGGGCTGGAGCCAGATCGGCCATAACCTGGCCCAGCAGCCTGTCCAAGGGCCGGTTGTCATGGTCCTTCCAGGACAGAATGATCCGCCTGACAGGGCCGCGATATGGAGCGCAGGCCAGCGCCAGACCTAGGGCATAGGCGGGCGCGGGCACCGACAGGGGCCGGAAGAGCAAGGATCTGCAACTGGGGCAGAGCAGCAGATCCGGGCGATCACAGCCGGCGCAGGCTCGAGGAGCCAGCAGGTCCAGGGCCGAGCCAGCCATGGCCGAGGCGACAGCATAAGCGGCCCGTCTGAGACGGCTGGATGCCGATAAAGGATTGTGCATATGACCCAGCCAACCCTCGAACAAAGAGGATAGGCAAGCAGATCAGGGCCATGTGCATGAACAGGCTATCCGTTCACAGGATTGTCTGCGGACAGGTTTAGCAGATTCAGACCAGATTGGCCTCCATGGCCTGAATCAGGGCCAAGGCATCGGCCGGATCGCGCACACGCAGAGCCATGGCCCCCGCCAGGGCCGCCGGATAGTCGTTGCCGTCAGGATCCATCCGGTCGCCCACGAAAGCGATATCGCCGACATCCACACCCAGTATCCTGGCCAGAGAGGTCACGGCGTAGGCCTTGTCAATGCCCTTGGCCGAGATGTCCACGCTGGTGGAGCCGCCTGAACGCACCTGCAGGTTGGGCAGATCGGCGGCCACGGCCCGTGCCAGGGCATCCTTGCGGCTGTTGTCCGGGTCCCAGGCCTCCTTGGCTTGGACAGGGGCCTGCTGACCCAGGGCGGAGAAGGTTATCTGGCTGCCGCGATCCTCGATGCGCGGGCCCCAGACCTGCTCCTCCCAGTCGCCCAGCTGCTTGGCCCTGCGTTCCAGGCTGGCCTCGGCGGCCTGCCGGTCCTGGGCGCTCAGGTCGTGGGCATAGACGCAATGCCAGCTTCCATCCTGCCAGCGGTAGTAGCGGGTGCCGCTGGTGGGCATCAGATGCAGCTGGTCGAAACGGGTATCCTCGGGCAGGGCATCCAGCACCTGGTCGCGGAACTGGCTGAACCGTCCGCCCGAAACGATGGCCACGGGCCGGAGCCGGGTCAGGGCGGCGAAATGGACGGCCATGGTCTGGTCCATACGGGTCTTGGACAGCGCCAGAGTATTGTCCAGATCGAAGGCCAGCACTCGTGCCCGTGCGCAGATGGACCCTATGTCTTGGCTGCCCCACCAGGCCACGTTCATCGCACCGTCCTCCGCCATGATTGCTCCCATCCGCTTGTCGATCATCGCTCCATGCTACAAGACACCCTGAATCGAAACTGTCACTGGGTTGAGGGGTTATGGTGAGTGTCATGATCAACGATCAGCCGCCTTGGTCCCGCAGCGTCTACCGGGACAGTCATGGCCGGGGGATTCGTCGGCCCACCTTCGGCACCCGCCTGCCCCGCTATCGCACCAGGTGCGGGATCTTCGACGATCTGACCGCGGCCCAGATCCGGCGGCTGGGCGCCGGCTGGCCCCAGCTGGTCAAGCCCGTTCAATTCGCGGTCGAGGACGTGCCGCCCTCCGACCCCACCCCTTGGGAGGACAGGGCTGACCTCTTCTCACGCAGTTTCCCGGCAGGTCGCGGCATCCCTCCCAGAATCGTCCTCTACCGGCTGCCCATCCAGAGCAAAACCCGGGACCGCACCGAGCTGGAGCTGATGATCCGCGACGAACTGGTCCTGCAGTTGGCAGACCTTTACGGGCGCGACCCCGAGGAAATCGACCCCATGTGGGGACGCTGACAGCCGACGTTCAGGGCAGGACAGTGGAGTCGGGGCCGGAGCGAATCAGTGTGGTGGCAGGCATGAGCCCGTCAGGAACCGTGACGGCCAGACCGGCCAGGCCAGCCTGGTTGACCGCGTCCACGCTCAGACGGGCATTCCAGATCAGCCGGGAGGAATCATGCTCGGAATCCTCGTTCAGCCGTACGGCGGCCACCTTGTCGCCCAGATCGTGGGCTGAAAGCTCATGGGCCCGACCCGGCTCAACAGTCAGCGAGCGCTCATCCAATTTCTTGCCCTTCTCGTCGAATCCAACCAGTTCGGCCTTGATTGGCTCCGTCGATGGGTTGACCAGGGTCAGCGCGGCCTGGGCGGGCTGGGATATGGTCAAGGCCGAGGAGGCGGCAGCAGTACCCGCAGGAATGAGCGCCATGTCGGACTGCGACTGATCCTGGCTGCCTTGGCCGGTCACCTGCAGGACCGCTCGGACAGGCTGGTCGGCATGCACCTGCAGAGCCAGCTTGCCATCAGGCACGCCGCCCAAGACCACCGCAGTGGCCTTGAAACCCTGCAAATCCACCCGCCGCAAGGATTCCCGACCATCTTCATCCATCCAGGACAGCTCCACCGCAGTGGCCTTGGAACCCTGCAGAAGCAGGGTGGCCTGGTCTGCCCCGCGAAGCCCGGGAATAACCAGATCATGGCCGGGTGCCGGCAGGGCTGTGACCTGATCTGACCCGCGCGGATCCAGTCCAGCCATGACATTGACCGAGACCGACATGGCCACAGGCGCCTGGGAGCTGCGAGCCCGGACGTAGATGGCCTGCTGTCCGGGAGCCGCCGCAGACAGGTCGTATGAGGCATGGCCGCCAGGCGCTACAGTCATGGTGTTCCCGGTCTCCAAGGACAGGTTGCCGGAGGAATGCGAACCCTGGATCTCAAGACTGATCACCGTAGCCTTGGATGACGGGTTGTAGGCCACCAGCCGCTGTGTGGACCCTCGGCCGGTGGCGGGCAACAGGAAGTCGGCATCCATGACGGCCCGAGGGCAGGCCGACGCCTGAATCCCTCGCAGATCGCCCTTGGTGGCCCAGGAGACCATACCGACAGCCGCCCCCGTGCCCGGCTGGGACTTGAGCATCCGGGAATCGAAGGCCGTGGCCGAGGCGCCTGGATCGAGCGATGCAGCCATGGTCTTCTGCCCGTCCAAGAGATCAGGATCAGTCATCACGGTGCGTCGCCCGCCGCCAAGCGGGGTCAGGCTGGCACTGCCGATGGATCCGAAGGCAGCGGCTGTGACACGGGCGCTCAGATCGCCCTCCGAGGCTTTGAACTGGTCGTCGCCGACCTTGTCCTCATCCGCTACCGTCATGCGAGCCGGGCAGTAGGCCGCTACCTCACGCTGACTGACCCGGCTGGCAACGAATGCCGAGCCCTGGGCCCCATCAGCCAGGGAGGCCGGAGGCGTCCATACCACCAGAACGGCGATCAAAGCCGCCACCAGGGGTGCCGTGACCAGAGCAGCCACCAGGGATCCCTTGCTTCGTGCACTCATAGTTGTTCCCCTCCAAAGTAGCCCGGACGCGGCAGAGCCACCAGGCAGTATCCCAGCAGGACCAAGCCCAGGGTCCAGAGCCAGACTCTCCTCCAGGTGCTGGCCGCCGCTTGACGGGCCCCGGCCATGTTGACGCCCACATCCCTGCCGGATTGCGAGCTCAAACGGAAATAGGTCCCCTGAGCATTGGTCGCCACCTGCTGGGCGCCATCACTGGCGGTGATGTTGGATACCAGGTCATCGTTGGGCGTGGATCCCATGCCGGCCGCCCCGGAACGGTCGGCGGGCACATAGATGCCCCCGAAGCCCATGCCGGATACAGCCGCTACAGCCTTGGAGTCGGCATTGGCCATCAGCGCCGCCGCTGAACGCGAGAGGACATCCTGACCGGCCATCTGCCCGCCGTTCACCATCTGGGCACGCAGGGCAGGCGAAGCATCGATCAGCTCGCCTCGTGAGGTGTGCAGACCCGTGTAGGCCACACGGCCATGGGAGGGCGAAGTCAGCACCAGCACCCGATGGGATGGATCCTTGTTCAGATAGTCCACCGCCACTGCCGGAAGCTGCCGGTCATCAGCGGACAGGGGTCCTCCGACTGGCGCCGCCAGACCAGCCGCTGCCACGCCTGCCGTAACCAGGGTCAGGACCAGGCCCAGCAAGAGCCTGACAATCCGTCCCCCGCCATCAACCGCAGCTGCAGAGGTTGAAGAGGACTGTGCAGGAGGCAGGGGCGGATGAACAGCATCGCCGTCAGGAATCTGATCGTGCCCAGGAGCAAGCGGCGAGAAGGGACGGACGGCCCTGCCAGCCAGGAGGCCCAGACAAGCCAGCAGCCCCATGAGCGCAAGGATCACGCCGGGCAGGGCCGAACCGGCCACTGGACCGGTCCCGTCCAAGCCGGTGCAGACCGCCTGGGAGATCAACGCCAGAATCAGGCCCAGCAGAACGGTGATCCAAAGAATCCTGGCAGTCTTGAGCGCCCGAGGCACAGCCAAGGCGATGAAGGCCAGCAGGGCCACCACCAGCAGAGCGCAGGCCAGCGTGGTCGGACGCCAGAGCTCAGGTCGCCACCTGACGGGCCACAGAGCCGAAAGATCCAAGCCCAGCAGGCGGGCCAGCAGTTGCCCCAGGCTCCCGGCTCTGGGCTGACCGGTCAAGCCCGTCGAAGGGACCATCAGATCTGCGAACAGCTGTCTCCACAGCCCCTGATTGGCATGGTGCAAGGAATTGACCAGGGTGGGCGCCAGGGCCAGTGCCGATGGCAGAGGCATCAGCAGCAGCATGACCCGATGGGCGGGCACCAGGCAGATCGCCATGATGAAGAGCGGGATCATGGCCAGCATGAGCTGAGGTTCGGCAGCCAGGACCGGCAGAAAGCAGATGGAGGCCAGAGCCGCCTGCTGCACCGAAGCCTTGGGGTGCACGGGAGCCTCGGTCTGATACAGCCCCACAGCCTTGAAAACAAAGGCGAAGGCGGCAGGCATGAAGGCCATGACCGTCAGCATGGGCAGCTGCAGGCCATCCACGATGCCCAGTGCGAATGCCAGACAAGCCCAGAGCAACCCCAGCAGGACGCGGATGGGATTGGACCTGGTGACCACGCCGGCCAGAGCCCAGAAAGACAGAGCGGCCAGCCCTGTCTCCGCCAGGAGCATCAGGGCCATGGCTTGGGCTACATGACCTCCGGTCAGCAGCGCGAAGGGCAGGAGCACCAGGAGGAAGGGGGCAGGAACTGCGGGCTGTCCCACGCCTCCGGCCATGGACCAGGAGGTGGTGGCCGCCGTCAGCAGCCGGGACCAATCGGCTCCTGAGGAGGGCAGGGAGGGCGCGTGGATGGCCCCTCCCGAGAAGATGGCACGACAGAGTGGCCAGTGGGTGACCACCAGGGCCGCCAAGACCACTATGGTCATCCCTGAAGCCCAGGCCAGGCGACGCAGGAACTGCTGACGCAGATGAGCCAGGGCCAGGTGGCTGAGCATGGGATGCTCCCGCTGATCATGAAAGGCTTGCCTGCGCTGCCGCCACTGCCGGATCTGCTGGCTGTTGGCCTGAAGAATGTCCAACCGGCGGGGGCTGCCATGGCAGGCGGAGGTCAGACGGTGGCGCATGGTCAGCAGCGCTGCAGGCCGAGCCAGGATCCGCCAGGGCGCGCACAGACGGCAGAGGGCCCTGTAGGGCCGCTTGCCCATAAGATCAACCGCCATGAACCACACTGCCGCCAGAACTCGCCAGAGCCAGACCAGCAGCCACCAGGGCAGGGCAAAATCGGTCATCAGGTAGCGTTCACGAGCCAGTATGGGCCCCATGGAGGCATCCAAAGGATGGTCGGGCTGCACCGCCCGCCCGTTTCGATCACGCAACCCGCTCATACGGGCGCTGGCATGGGCCATCCGGGCGCTGGGCACGATCACCACCCGTCCCCCTGACAGGCAGATACGGCGGCAGAGATCGTCGGCCTGGCCGAAAGTGCCAGCCCAGGCGCCTGGTCCGCCCAAGTCCTTCATGGTCTGCATGGGCACCAGGGCGCCGGCCAGGCTCACCGCGAAGACATCCTGACGCGCGTCATACTGCTGCTGGTCGGGTTCGCTGTCCACCACCAGGCTCACTGTTCGGTGATGGTAGGCATACCGACCCACGTCACGCAGCCCCTCGCCCTGCCAGTCATACTGTTTGGCACCCAGCAGGGAGGCAGTGGGATTGCTGTGCCAGGTGTCCACCAGCTCGTCCAGGCAATGAGTATCCAGTGGACGGCAGTCGTCGTGCAGAAGCCAAAGAGCGCGGATCCGACCAGGCAGGCGGGCATAGCCAAGCGCCTTGTCCAAGGCATCGCCGAAGGAGGAGGCACCTCGCGCGCGAACCACCTGCACTTCCACCCGCGCGGGCCCATCCACCGGAAACTGCGCATAGAGAGGCTCTGTGGTGGACCCCGAACAGTCCGCGATAACCAGGACCCGTGGCAAGAGGCTCTGTCGCAAGAGGGCACGCAGGGTGTCCGGCAAATAGGTCAGATCATGCTCGACCGTGATCACCGCCGCCACGGCATCCTCCACATGAGGACTGGCGGCGGGCGAACATTCGTTCATGACTGCAGAGAGGACCTGCCGGACATCCTGGGCTTGAGGCGCGACGAAACTCATGCGTTCCAGTCTACGCAAACCAGGTCACCGAATGCCTCGCTCGGGCATCTGCGGCGATTCAGACTTGACGCTGCGCGCGCATCCTCTTCTTGTAACGGCGGCGCTCCCGTTCACTCATGCCACCCCAGATGCCGAAGCGCTCGTCGTGCTCGACGGCCCAGTCCAGGCACTGCTTGCGGACGGTGCAGTCGGCGCAGACCCTCTTGGCCTCCTGGGTGGAGCCCCCTTTGCCCGGGAAGAATGCTTCCGGGTCGGTCTGCGCACAGAGCGCCTCGCTTCGCCAGGATGGTCCGACGTTGACTTCGAACCACTGCATCAGCGGCGTCAGCCTGTTTTTAGTTGTACTGCTATATCGAGTGTCAACAAATCCACTCATAGCGACCCCCCAGTCCCTAGTGTGTTTACACACTTTTATTACAGCTGCTGCAGGGGTCTTCTGTCAACCCCTAAATATCTGCCAGCGCAACTGAGCAACACATGCAGGGAGCCATATCGCCCGAAGAGGAGCTGCGGATGGGGGTCAGACTATACTGTGACTGGTTCAAGCACGCTTCACCGCCATCCCGGTTCTTCCCGCCGGAATGAGCCCTACAGCGACAGCCGATGAGGAAGGCATACCATTGACGTCCCCAACCAGAAAGATGGGTCTGCCCAACATCAAGGCGGGCAGGAACGGCAAGCCCCAGCACAGCGACGGGTTTCGCAGCAGCCACCGTCTGCGCACGGGCATCTGCCTGGCCCTTACCTTCGTTCTCTGCTTCGTGGCCTCGACGGTGGCGGCCTTCTGGACCGATATCAACGGTCACATGCACGTGCTCGAGCCCGTCAGCTTGACTCAAGCCCACAAGGCCCCGGAAGACATCTACAAGGGCAAAACCCTGAACGTCCTGGTGCTGGGACAGGACACCCGGGACGGCAAGGGCAACTCCGAGGTGGGCGGCAGCGGCGACGGCCTGGAGGAGAACCACCAGTCGGACACGGCCATGGTGGTCCAGATCGCCGCAGACCGCTCCTATGTGAATGTGGTCTCCATTCCCAGGGACTCCATCGTAAACGCCCCGGCCTGCACCACCAGCAAGGGAGATACCATCCCGGCCCGCCGCCAGGTCATGTTCAACTCCATCTTCGCCGAGGGCTACAGCCAGGGCGGCGATGCTAATTCGGCCGCCAGCTGCTCCCTGGCAGCAGTCCGTTCCCTGACCGGCTTGGACATTCAGCAGTTTGTGGTGGCTGACTTCAACGGCCTCAAGTCCATCATCGACGCCCTGGGCGGGGTCGACGTGTGCATCCCCAAGGACACCTGGGACGGCTATACCGGCATCAACCTGAAGCGTGGTCTGCAGCATCTGGACGGCACCCAGGCCACCGAGTACGCTCGCATGCGCCACGGAACCGCCGCCGATGGGTCGGACATCATGCGCACCACCCGCCAGCAGTATCTGATCAAGAGCCTGGTCAACGAGGCCAAGACCGTCAACATCTATTCCGATCTGCCCAAGGCCTACCGTCTGGCAACCACCTCCATGTCCACCCTGCAGCTGAGCGAGGGGTTGGGCAGCTTCCAGACCCTGCTGGGCCTGGGCAACTCGCTCAAGCACATAGACACCACACATATCTACGCCCGGACCATACCTGTCGAGGAATGGTCCCAGGACAACAACCGGGTGGTGTGGACGGACGAGGCCGAAACCATCTGGCATCTGCTGCGAGAGGGCAAGCCTTTGACCCAGGCCAATGAGGCTGCAGAGTCAGCTTCCTCATCAGGCAGCCAGGCCGGCAATGGTCAGGATGCCCAGAACGCCCAAAACTCGCAGAGTGCCGCTCAGACGGCTGGCAACGGCTCCGACACAGGGGACGGCACCCAATCCCCATCTGCATCCGCCGCCGCTGCTCCCAAGCCCGATCCCCGTACCGGACTGATCACCATGCCCGACAAGACCCTGGTCGATCCGAACACGGGTGGAACCGTTGATCCGGACGACGGAACCATCAAGGACGCAAATACCGGACAGTACATCGGCATGGCGGACCGCTACCTGTTTGCTACGGTCTGTGCGGTTCCGGCGCAGAGATAGCCGATTAAGCCCCTCTGGGTCGTTCAGGCATGCTATTGCTTACCTAGTCGGCCATAGCTACGGAGGTTAAGGGTATGCGGACTGGATCAGACCAAGGCGGACAAGGGCAGGAGCCTCCTAGCTTCATGCCTTCCGGGCATCGCCGTCCCTCGGCCGACCCCCAAACCCCGGGTACCGGGGCTAGACACAGCCGCAGCCAGACGCCTCCCAGCTTCTCCCCCTCCTCCGGGGCCGGACATCAGAAAGCCAGACGCACCAGCGGCTCCTCGAAAACCACACCCAGGCCAGCGGCTGCAGCTGCACCTGTTGAACACCACCGGAACAAGAGCCATAACCGCGACATGCGGAACGGCACGGCCCTCGTCCACAGACATCCCTTGCGCAGGTTCGTGGCCATCCTGTTGCTGGTCCTGCTGCTGGCACTGGCTGTACTGGCAGGTGGGGGATGGTTCTGGGTCAACGGCAAGCTCACCCGCGACAGAATGCTGACCGATGCCCCTGGCTCAGAAGCCACCACCTGGCTCCTGCTAGGATCGGACCAGCGCGACGGATCGCCGGGGGCAGGACAGGACACCAGCATCACCGGCTTCCGCACCGACACCATCCTGGTGCTGACCAAGCCCCGGCACGGGGCCGCCTCCTTGATTTCAGTCCCCCGCGACTCCCTGGTCAAGCAGGACGGGGATTACATGAAGATCAACGCCGTGGCCTACACATCGGGATACCGGGCCCTGACCGGCCAGATCGAGGACATCACCGGTCATAAGATCGATCATGTGGCCCTGATCCGTTTCGGAGGCCTCAGCAAGGTGGTCGATGCCCTGGGCGGCGTCAGGCTTTGCTATGACGCAGACGTCAACGACCCCAACTCCGGCATGGTCTGGTCTCGCGGCTGCCATCAGGCCGACGGCGGCATGGCCCTGGCCTTCACCCGCATGCGCTACTCGGATCCCAAGGGAGACTTTGGGCGTGCCGAACGCCAGCGTCAGGCCATCTCGGCCATCAGCGCCAAGGCCCTGCAGCCCTCCGTCATGCTCAACCCGTCGAGGGCCGGCAAGGTCCTTTCGGCAGGTCTGGATGCCCTGGTGGTGGATGAGCGGGCCAACCCCATAGACCTTGTGCACATGGTCCTGGCCTTCCGCAGCGCCAGCAGCAGCAATGGGGTCACCGGAAGCGTCTACTGGACAGATCCCGACTACTACCCGGGCGGGGGTATCGGTTCCACCGTCCTGCTGGATCAAGCCCGCAACACCGACCTGTTCAACCAGCTGGCCCAGGGCAGTCATGCTGCTGGAACGGTCGGCGGCATGTAGCGCCCGCTTTACACACGCCACCAATCCCGTCCACATTCGACCACATGGCAGGTTCGCTCTAGCGCTCCTGCCTCGGGCAGCTCATGCTGAAGGCATGACCAAGGCCAATTCATCAGCAACCGTATTCCCCCTGTCAGCAGCCGGGCCGACAGTCCCGAGCGAGGCTGCTGGCGGCAATCGGCACGCCGCCAGCACCGAAGAGGGGAAGGCCAAGAGGGGAAGCGCCCAGGTCATGCTCACCCTGGTTGCACAGACGGCTCCGGCCTTGGCCCAGGCGGGCATGATCTGGTACGTAGTCTGCCAGGGCCGCTGGATCTTGCTCCTCCTCCTGCTGCCCAGCCTGGTAGGCACCCTGGCCATGGTGCTTCTGAGCCTGCTGCGAATGCATCGCCGGCCATCGTCCGCTCCGTCGGCAGGCACCCCATTGGCAAACGGCACGGTATCGGATCGTGCATCCCTCTCGACAACTACAGAGAACGAGACCTTGCAGGACTTGGCTAAACTGGCCTCTAACCCCGGCCCTCAGCTAGAGACCCGGCTCTTGGGGTCAGGGCGTTCGGGATCACAAGGTCTGCCCTGGCAGGGCATCGTGCACGCATGGCTTGCCGCATCAGGAAGGTCAGCACCGGCAGTCATCGGCATCCGGCCAGATCTTGGTCCGCTGGTCATCGATCTGCCCCGCGACGGACCCCACGCCCTGGTGGCAGGCACCACCGGTTCGGGCAAATCGGTCTTCCTGCAGACCTGGTGTCTGGCCCTGGCCGCCAGCCAGCCGCCAGACCGGCTCAATCTGGTCCTGCTGGACTTCAAGGGTGGCGCCGGCTTCGGCCTCTTGGCCCAACTGCCGCACACCGTGGGCTGCGTGACCAATCTGGATCTGGAACGGGCCGTACGTGCGCTGAACGGCCTTCAGCGGGAGTTGGAGCGCCGCCAGCGCCTGGTCGCCAGAGCAGGGGTTGAGGACACCGCCCGTATGGCCGATCCACCGGCACGTCTTGTGGTGGTCATTGACGAGTTTCAGGCCCTGCGCCAACTCCTGCCTGACTACCTGGACAGGCTGACCTCGCTAGCCTCTCAGGGCAGATCCCTGGGCATCAACCTGGTGGCCTGCACCCAGCAGACCATGGGGCAGGTCAGCGCCCAGATGCGTGCCAACATGAACCTGGGCATCTGTCTGCGAGTGCGGGATCCCCTGCAGTCCAGAGAGCTGCTGGGATCCTCCTGTGCTACGGCGATTGACCCTGCCTGTCCAGGTCTGGGCTTCCTGGAGCGGGGCCGGGGTCTGCAAGCCTTCCGCACCTGCCCAGCAGCTGACCCGCAGGCCCTGGTGGGCCAGATCATCAAGGCCAGTCGCTTTTGCGGCAGCCGACCGCCGGCACCGCTCTTCTCCCCTCCCCTGCCAGAGCATGATCCGGCCTGCGGGCAGGTCCTCTGGCAGTCGGGACGGCCCCAGGTACCTCTGGGACACATGGACGACGGGGTTCTGCTCCATCTCTATCGCCTGCCGCTCAAGGGTCATACGGCCCTGATCGGACCTCGAGGACGGGGCAAGAGCACCCTGCTGGCGCTGCTGGCTCGTTCCCTGCTCACCCTGATGAAGCCAGGGGCCCGACCTGAGCCCGGCTTCGACCTGCGCATCACGCGTCGAACAGGTCACGGCTACAGCAGCCGTGACTTTCCCGCCACAGTGCCGTCACCGCCTCATGGCCGTCAGGACGGCAGCCGTGCGTTGGTCTGGATTCTCGACGACGCCCAGGATCTGCTGGATCCACTCTGTCAGGATCCTCTGGCCCCTCTTCTGCAGGAGGCTCTGGGACAGGAGGGAACCACCGTGATCCTGGCCGTGGAGACGGCCAGCGCCCTGCGCAGACCAGAGCGTTTCAGCCGCCGTCTGGTGTTCCCCTGCGGCGAACGGGGGGCTGATCTGGCTGCTGGCATCCCCGCCGATCAGCTGGCCACCCTCCCCACCCGGGCCAGTGCCATTCCCGGACGGTGTCTGGTCCTGGAGGCGGGTCTCGCCATTCCGCTACAGGTGTTCTCTTTAGCCGTAAAACAAACGAACCCTTGAAAAAAGTCACCCATCGTGCTTATCTTGCATAGGGTAGTGATAAAGGACCGATAAAAACTTCTTGGAGGCTTAGGTAGATGAGTAATGCGTTTGATTGGCGCGCTAAGGCTGCTTGCCGTGACAAGGACCCTGAGCTGTTCTTCCCCGTCGGCAACACAGGTGCAGCCTATCAGCAGATCGAGGAGGCCAAGGCCGTGTGCCGGACCTGCAAGGTCATTGACGCCTGTCTGAAGTGCGCGCTGGACACCAACCAGGATTACGGCGTCTGGGGCGGACTGAGCGAGGACGAACGCAGGGCTCTCAAGCGCAGGGCCATGCGTGCGCGCAGGTCCCAGGCCATGCAGATGCAGTCCTGACACCTTCCCGATAGCGCAAAACAGCAAGGGGCGACGGCTTGATGCCGTCGCCCCTTGCTTTGCCTAAAAGGAGCCGGGCCTCACACGTCCTGGGCCACGCGCAGCTTGATGTTGATGACCACCCGGGTGCCGCCATCCCGGCGGGGCTCCCACTTGACCGTGCCACCGAAGTCGTTGGTGACGAAGGTGTTGATGATCTGCGTGCCCAGCCCGGAACCTGTGGAACGCGCCTGGCCCTGATCCGACTCCGTGCTGTAGCCGTTGCCGTCATCCTCGACAACCACATTGAGGTTATTGCCGCCCCGGCCCACCGATATGGTGATATGCCCTTCATCACGGCCCTCAAAACCATGTTCGACCGCGTTGTTGACCAGTTCGGTCAGCACCAGGGACAGGGGTGTGGCATCCTGGGCGGGCATCATCCCGAACTTGCCCACGTAGGAGATGGTGATGTGCTGGTCGCTGGTGGTGGCCAGATCCACGCTCATCTTCAGCAGATTGGCGATCACCTTGTCGAAGTCCACAATCTCATCGGCGGTCTGGCTGAGGCCCTCATGAACCACAGCGATGGTCTGGACGCGCCGCTGGGCCTCCTCCAGCTCCTTGCGGACTTCGTCGGACTTGGTGCGCCTGGCCTGCAGCCGTAGCAGGGCCGACACGGCCTGGAGGTTGTTCTTGACCCGGTGGTGGATCTCGGAGATGGTGGCATCCTTGGTCTGCAGCTCCTTCTCCCGGCGGCGCAGCTCGGTCACATCCCGGCAGAGCACGATGGCGCCAATCCTGCCCTGCTTGCCATACAGGGGCAGGGAGCGCATGGAGACGGCAGACCCGTTGGCGTCCAGCTCAGAGTCCACGGCCGCCTTGCCCGTCAGGACCAGTGGCAGGGAGTCGGGCACGGGATCGTTCTCCTTGAGCAGGGAGGTGCCGATCTCGCTCAAATACTGGCCGATCATGGTCTCCACTGAGCCCAGCCTGCGGAAACAGCTGATGGCGTTGGGCGAGGCGTAACGCACCACGCCGCTTGACGTCAGCACAAAGAAACCGTCGGCCACCCTGGCGTTGTGCCGTTGGTTGAGCACTGAATCCGCATAGGGAAACTCGCCGCGGGTGATCATCTCAAAGAGCTCCTTGCCCGCGTTGATGCTCTCGCTCTCGTAACGGCCGTTGGACTCGCGGGTGGCCATGTTGGTCTCGCGGACCACCAGACCCAGGGTTCTGCCCTGGTGCCTGATAGGAGCATAGACGTCGCAGACCGTGGCACGGCCGATGGTGCGCAGCTTGGTGGACCGCAGCACCCCCTTGGACTGCATGGCCGCTTCCAGTTCCCCGCGTTGATCCGCCGGGAAGTGCTCCCCCACCACGTCTTCGGTGCGCAGGGACATGACCGTGGAGGGCCGGCACTGCTCGGCCACGGTGAACTCCCCCTCGCCGGTGCGCAGGAGGAGCAGCAGGTCCGCAAAGCTCAGATCGGCGATGACCTGCCAGTCGGCCACCAGGTGGTGAAGCCACTCGCGGTCCTCCTCATTGCAGTCGTCGCAGGATGCCAGAATCTCGGAAAAATCAGCCATGCCCTCCATCATACAAAGGGCCCTCGGAAGCAGACAGGCGGGTCATGCCAAGGGCGATGATGGCATGCGCGTCCCATACACAGGTCTAGGGTAGGGTGGTTCACGGATGTTTCGCCCCGGCAACCGAACCCGACAGGTCCGGACCAGTCAAGGGGCCAAGGGAGGGCCATGGCAACCAGGACCAGCGAGGACGGCAGACCGTCCGAGGATCAGGGGGTCGATCCCGATCTCGAACGCCGCCGTCAGCAGCGCCGCCAGGAGCTGACCTACCTGCGCCGGGATGCGGAGGTGGCCCACGAGGCCCATCTGCAGGCCAGGGCCGACGCGGTGCGTGCCAAGGCCAAGGCCAAGGCTGCGCGGATCATGGCCAAGGCTGAGATCAAGGCCTCGAGAATCGAGGGCATCCCCGACATGGAGATCGAGCGCAAGGTCCGTCTGGATGTCCACGGCCGCCCCAAGCCCCTCCTGCGCGGCTGGATTCACGCCGTGGCCGCCCCCCTGGCCCTGGCTGCCGGCATCGTGCTGATCTGTCTGGCCCACGGCACTGGGCTCAAGCTGGCCTGCGCAGTCTTTATGGTGGCCTCACTGGCCCTCTTCGGCAACTCCGCCCTCTATCATCTGGGCGACTGGACCCCGGGGACCACGGACGTGCTGCGCCGTCTGGATCACGTCAACATCTTCCTGCTCATCGCGGGCACCTACACGCCGACCTCCTTCGCCCTGGACCCCTTCTGGCGGCGGATCATCATCCTGGGCATGTGGGGGGCCAGCCTGGTGGCCATGATCGTCCACGTCTTCTGGATCGAGGCTCCCCGCTGGCTCTACACCTTGGTCTACGTGGTCTTCGGAGTCTCGGGCGTGGGCTTTCTGAAGCTCTTCTGGGACTCCCCCATGGCCGGCCCACCGGTAGTGTGGCTGATCGTGGCCGGCGGGCTGGCCTACATCCTCGGAGCGATTGTCTACGGTCTGCGACGGCCGGACCCCTGGCCACGCGTCTTCGGCTTCCATGAGATCTTCCACTGCGGGACGGTCATCGGCTACGCCTGCCATATCGTGGCCATCTACCTGGTGGTCTGTAATCTGCGCTGAACAGCTCACCGGCCTCACTGCCTTGTTGGTAAAGACAGTCGGCATGCCGTCAAAAAAATCAGGCAGTCATTCACAGAGCTATCGCTCATAGAAGAAGCCGCTCTCCGTCGACTATGGCGGGAAGCGGCTTCATTCAGGCCGGGCTGGGACGGTGAGGGGTCGTCCCGCTACTTGAGGGGCTGGGCATCCTTGACGGTGACCGAGATGTCCTTGCCATTGGGTGCCTTGTAGGTCACGGTCTGGCCCTTCTTGGCACCCATGAGAGCCGCACCGATGGGCGACTCGGGGCTGATGACGTCGTAGTCGGTGGCCACGGTCAGATCCCTGGAGCCCAGCACATAGACCATTTCGTTGCCGGCCATGGTCAGGGTCACCAGGGAGCCGTTGCCTACCGTGCCCGCCTTGGGGGCCTTGAGAATCTTGGCGTTGCGCAGCTTGACGATCAGCTCGTTGATCCGCCCCTCGTTCTTGCCCTGCTCCTCGCGGGCAGCCTGATAGCCGCCGTTCTCGCTCAGATCACCCTCGGCCCGAGCCGCCGCGATGCGTTCGGTGATCTCGTCGCGATACTCGCCCTGACGGTGGTCAAGCTCCTCCTTCAGCTTGTCGTAAGCGGCCTGTGTCAGCAGAATCGTCTTTTCCTCAGCCATGTGATTCCTCCTTGTTTGATGCACTTGTCTCGTGGCCCGACCTGAACTGCAAAGTCAAGGGTATGAAAAAGGCGCCGGCCCTCACCGGCGCCTGGAGACCCTTGCCTACCGTGTCGAGATGATGTCGATCACGAAAACCAGGGTATCGTCGCCGCCGATGCCCGCCTGGGGCATCCCCTGACGACCATATCCATACTCCGGCGGAATGGAGACCACCAACCTGGACCCCACGTTGTGGCCGGGCACCGTCTGGTCCCAGCCGCGAATGACCTGCCCCACACCAATGCCGAAGCTGGCCGGCTGATGGCGCTGGAAGCTGGAGTCGAAGACCTGATCCGAACCCCAGACGACACCGTGATAGTTGACGGTGACGGTATCGCCCTTGCGGACGACCGGACCGTCCCCCTCGACCAGCTCCACGGCGCGCAGCCCGCTGGGCGCCGGACCATGGAAGGTGATGGTCGGCGTGGCGCCGAATTCGGCGTTCACCTCGGGCATGGATTGGTCACTCATGACAACTCCTTTGGTTTTCTTGCGTACCAGAGTATCGGTTCATCGGCCGGGTGACAAGTTGCGACACTGCCGTCCAAGCCGATGAGGCCTTGGTGCCCCGGGTGGGAATCGAACCCACAAGCCGGTGAAGGCGGCGGATTTTAAGTCCGATGCGTATACCATTTCGCCACCGGGGCCTTAACCCATAACGCCTTAGTATATCATTTGCGCAGGAGGGTCCTGCCGTAGTCCAGGACCAGACCATCCAGGAGGCCATGCTCGCTGGCCACATAGGTTCCCGAAGCCAAGGCACTCGGGCTGGCCTGGCCCAGACGATCCAGCAGACGGGTCCAAATCAAGGCGCCACCGCCGATCACATCCACACGCCCGGGATGGATGACCTTGAGCTCCCGACGCCCCTGCCGACTCATGGTCAGCACCCGGTCGTCAACCCTGCGGGCCGCATCGACGGAAATGGACCGACCATCGACGGCATGGCGATCGTAGACCTCGCATCCCAGGGCCAGGGCGCTCATGGTGGTGACCGTGCCGGAGACTCCGATCAGGCTGCCTACACCGGATACAGGAACCTGGTCGAAGGCCCGGTCAATCCAGCCGTCAACATCTTCAAGGGCCTGGTCAATCTCTTCCTGGGTGGGCGGATCATCCAGCAGATGGCGCTCGGTCATCCGAACCGAGCCGATGTTCATGGAGTAGGAGGCCCTGACCTGGTCGACGGGCAGATTCTTTCCGTCCCCGCCCAGGACCAGCTCGGTGGAGCCGCCACCCAGGTCGACCACCAGATAGGGTGCGGGAGGCATATCGTCGCTGCCCCGCTGCTCCAGCACACTGACCGCGCCCAGAAAACTCAGCGAGGCCTCCTGGGAGCCGCTGATGACCTCGGGCGTGACCCCCAGGATGGAGCGCACCCCCTCCTCAAAGTTTTCGCGGTTGTCGGCATCCCTGGTGGCCGAAGTGGCCACAAAGCGCAGGCCATCCACCGGGTGCTCCTGCAACTGCTGGGCGAAGAGCCGACAGGCTTCAAAGGCGCGCTCCAGAGCTTGGTCGGAAAAGCGGTGGTTGCGGTCCACGCCCTCCCCCAGCCGGATGACCCGCATCAGCCTGGGAGCCACCGGATGCAGCCCCTGCCGGTCCACCTGGGCTATCAGCAGACGTATGGAGTTGGTGCCGCAGTCCACGCCCGCCACCGTTACCTGATCCATAGAAGCCCCCTTCATTGGTTTTCCTGCTGGTTCGCTTGCCCTGATGTCTCAGTCCAAGGCTGGGCGCACCTGCAGACCTGTGGATCGAACGCCTGACGCACCAGACCCAGGACCCGGTCGCCCAGAGGATTGACCCCAGAACCCATCACCAGAGACTGGGCGGTCAGAGCATGCAGACACTTGACCCGTTTGGGCATGCCACCGGCCGAGATTCCGGCGATGTGACTCTCGTCGTCGCCCAGCCGCTGGGCCAGGGTGGAGCGGAAGGCCAGATAGAGCTCGTGGGCCCTGTGATAGGCGTTGGCCAGCTCAGGATCCGAACCGAGCTCGGCATTCCAGTCGGCCATGATGCCGTCGGCCTCCAGCCGCGAGACGGCCTTGACGGCCTCGGGACTGGTCAGATAGCAGGTGGTCGGAAAGGGCGTGCCGTCCTCGAGCTGGGGCCGAGTCACCACAGCCAGCGGATTGCCGCAGACGCAACGGGCGCCCACAGCCACCATGCCGCGCGGATAGCGGCCCAGCTGCCTGTTCACGACGGCTACCTGATCCGGTGTCGCCGGAGTTGCCAGAAGCTCCTGGATTCGATCTCTTATCGCCGCCCGGTCCCGGTCAGTAACCAGGCTGGAGACTGTAGACTCGACCCGGGTCTTGTCTGCAGCTTGAGATTCCACTGCTGCCTGGGGACTTCCCTGGGCCTTGATCACGCTGTCCTCATCTTTCCTGATTGTTCCCTACTGCTAAGTTCATTGTCGGAGGTCACTGCGCTCCCCCGCCCTCGGATGGGGAAGGGCTATCAGAGCCACCTGGACTGCTTGAACCAGACGGACTGGCAGAGCCGGTCGGACTGGATTCCCCCTTGCTCCCATTGGCAGTAGGCTCCTGGTCGGCCTTGGCGAAGGAGTAGGCCATCTCCTGATACCAGGGCAGGGAGTTCTTCCTGGGGGCCCGGACCCCCTTGCTGCCGGCCTGGTCCTTGTCCTTGCTGCCCGTGACTGCCTCCGGATGCAGGACCCGGATGGCCTCCTCATCGGGGAAGACGAATCCCAACCGATCCCTGGCCTGGGCAGTCACATAGGCCTTGTCGTCCCAGCGCCGGATCTGGTTCTCCAGGTCACGCTTGTGCTCGATAAGCTGGGCCTGCTGGTTGCGCAGACCGTTGAGCTCGGAAAGATTGATGGCGTAGGCGTGGAAAGTGGAGACCAGCTGGATCAGTCCCAGGGCCACGATGATGACCGCCACAAAGAAGGTGATCGGTCCCGACGACCGCCTGCTTGTCCGCCGGTCGGCGCCGTCACGTTTGTTCTTGGCCATACCCATAAAAATACCCGCGGCAGCCGACGCGGACCGCCACGGGTGAAAGATTCACCGTCGGATCAAAACCTGCAGGGGCTAGGACCCGACTGGCAAGACCTTACTTGGTGTACTTCTTGCAGGCCTTGAAGGCGCTGTAGCCGGCGTACTCGGCGGTGGAGCCCAGCTCCTCCTCGATCTCCAGCAGCCGGTTGTACTTGGCGATGCGCTCGCCACGGGCCGGAGCGCCGGTCTTGATCTGGCGGGTGTTCTTGGCCACGGCCAGGTCGGCGATGGTGGTGTCGGAGGTCTCGCCGGAACGGTGGGAAACCATGGAGGTGAACCCGTTGGCGGTGGCCAGCTCGATGGCATCCAGGGTCTCGGTCACGGTGCCGATCTGGTTGAGCTTGACCAGCAGGGAGTTGGCGGCCTTCAGGTCGATGCCCTTCTGCAGCCTCTTGGGGTTGGTCACCAGCAGGTCGTCGCCCACGAACTGCAGGCGGTCGCCCATGGCGGCGGTGATCTTCTGCCAGGCGCCCCAGTCCTCCTCAGCGAAGGGATCCTCGATGGAGACCAGCGGGTAGCGCTCGACCAGACCCTGGTAGTAGTCCAGCATGTAGTCGGCGTCACGGTCCTCGCCGTCGAAGTGGTACTTGTCGGTGTCCTTGTTGTAGAACTCCGAGGAGGCCACGTCCAGGCAGAGGCCGATCTGCTTGCCGGGCTCGTAGCCGGCGGCCTCAATGGCGTCGACGATGTACTTCAGGGAGTCCTCGTTGGACTTCATCTTGGGGGCAAAGCCGCCCTCGTCGCCCAGGCCGGTCTCGTGGCCGTCCTTCTTCAGGATGCCCTTGAGGGTGTGGTAGACCTCGACGCCGGCGCGCAGGGCCTCCCGGTAGGAGTCGAAGCCGTAGGGGGAGATCATATACTCCTGGATGTCGGTGGCGAAGTCAGCGTGAGCGCCGCCGTTCATGATGTTCATGTTGGGCACGGGCAGAATGTGGCCGTTGGTGCCGCCCAGGTAACGGTAGAGAGGCAGCTCGGCGGACTCGGCAGCCGCATAGAGCGCAGCCAGGGAGACGCCCAGAATGGCGTTGGCGCCCAGCTTGCCCTTGTTGGGGGTGCCGTCCAGATCAATCATGGTCTCGTCCAGGGCGCGCTGATCGGTGGCGTCCATGCCGATGACGTTGGGAGCGATGGTCTCATTGACCGCCTTGACGGCGTCCAGCACACCCTTGCCCTGATAGCGCTTCTTGTCGCCATCCCTACGTTCCCAGGCCTCGGCCTCGCCGGTGGAAGCACCGGAGGGAACCAGACCACGCCCCTCGGCGCCGTCCTCGGTCTGCAGAACGACCTCGACGGTCGGGTTGCCGCGGGAATCAAGAATTTCGCGCGCGAACACGCTTTCAATTGCTGCCACAACTGCTCCTTCAATAAGTTGTTGTGATGTCTCTTACAGGATACTAGTTTTGTTGGACGGGCGCGGGATCCGTTGGCGTGCCATCGTCGGAGGACTTGGGCAGCCCCCAGGCCAGGTCGTCCAGCAGGGTGTCCACCCAGGCGGTCATGGCCGCCGAATCCATGGGACCAGAGCCCAGAGATCCGGCGAAGGGTGCCGGAATCAGCAGGGTCTGCGTCACCGGGCGGTACTGGCTGCCCTTGTATATTCGTGCGATTCTGGCCTGGAGGGAGTCGGGCATGGTCACGGGCCTGATCCGCACCCTGGAGCCCTGGGAGGCGATCTCCGCAATGCCCAGGGAGCGAGCTTTGGCCCGCAGCCTGGCCACCGCGAAGAGGGTGTCGAACTGGGCAGGCGGACGTCCGTATCGGTCGGTCAGCTCCTCGTGCAGGTCGCGCAGATCCTGCTCGTTGCGGGCCGAGGCCAGCTTGCGGTAGGCCTCCAGACGCAGCTTGTCCGAGTCGATGTAGTCCACCGGAATCGAGGCCTCCAGGGGCAGGTCGATGCTGACGGTGACCGGCTCGGTCCGTCCAGGCTCCTTGTACTCCTCCACCGCCTCGGAGACCATGCGCACGTAGAGATCGAAGCCGACCCCCTCGATATGGCCGGACTGCTCGTCGCCCAACAGGTTGCCGGTGCCGCGCAGCTCCAGGTCCTTCATGGCCACGTCGTAGCCGGACCCCAGGGCCGTGTTCTGGGCGATGGTGGCCAGCCGGTCGTGGGCGGTCTGGGTCATGGGCTTGCTGGGGTCGTAGAGGAAGTAGGCGTAGGCGCGCTCCCTGCCTCGCCCCACCCGGCCACGCAGCTGGTGGAGCTGGGAGAGTCCGAAGCGGTCGGCCCGGTCCACGATCAGTGTGTTGGCGTTGGGAATATCCAGTCCGGTCTCGACGATGGTCGTGCAGACCAACACATCGATGTCCCGGTGCCAGAAGTCGCGGATGACCCCGTCCAGCTGCTTCTCCCCCATCTTGCCGTGGGCCACGCCCACCTTGGCCTCGGGGACCAGGGTCTGCACCTTGGCCGAGATCTTGCCGATGTCCTCAACCCGGTTGTGGATGTAGAAGATCTGGCCCCCGCGCAGGAGCTCGCGGCGAATGGCCGCCGTCACCTGGGCATCCTCGTAGGCGCCCACATAGGTCAGCACCGGCAGCCGGTCCTCGGGGGGCGTGGCCAGGGTGGACATCTCCCGGATGCCGGTCACGGCCATCTCCAGGGTGCGCGGAATGGGCGTGGCCGACAGGGACAGGACGTCCACGTTGGTCCGCATGGCCTTGAGGGTCTCCTTGGCCTCCACGCCGAAGCGCTGCTCCTCGTCCACGATCATCAGGCCCAGATCCTTGAAGCGGATGCGCGGGTTGAGCAGCTTGTGGGTGCCGATGACCACGTCCACGGCCCCACTGGCCAGGCCCTCCATGGTGGCCTGGTTCTCCTTGGCGGTCTGGAAGCGGCTCATGGCGGCCACGTCCACCGGGAAGCCCTCGAAGCGCTCGGTGAAGGTCTGGTAGTGCTGCTGGACCAGCAGGGTCGTGGGCACCAGAACCACCACCTGCTTGCCGTCCTGAACGGCCTTGAAGGCGGCGCGGATGGCTATTTCGGTCTTGCCGAAGCCCACATCCCCGCAGATCAAGCGGTCCATGGGCACCGGCTTCTCCATGTCGGCCTTGACCTCGTCGATGGCGGTCAGCTGATCGGGGGTCTCCTGGTAGGGGAAGGCATCCTCCAGCTCCTTCTGCCAGGGGGTGTCGGGGCTGAAAGCGAAGCCCTTGGTGCGCTGCCGGGCCGAATAGAGCTTGACCAGGCCCTGGGCGATCTTGTGGACGTGCTTGCGGGCCTTGGCCTTGGTGGCCGACCAGTCGGATCCGCCCAGCTTGTTGAGTCTGGGGATCTCGGCGCCGATGTAGCGGCTGACCTGGTCCAGCTGGTCGGCCGGCACGAAGAGCTTGTCTGGCGGGGCGTTGCGCTTGGAGGGGGCGTATTCCAGGACCAGGTACTCCCTGCTGCCCTTGCTGGGGCCCACGCCCACGCTGCGCTGGCGCATGCCCAGGAAGCGGCCGATGCCGTGCTGGTCGTGGACCACGTAGTCGCCGGGCTTGAGCTCGTCCAGGTCGATGGCCTTGCGCCGGCGGTTGGAGGTCTTGCTTCCGGCAGCCACGCTGGTGCGCCCGGTCAGGTCCCGCTCGGTCAGCAGGGCCAGGTGGGCGGACTGGTCCACGAAACCGTCCACGGCCAGGGAGCGGTGATACTCCACCCCGACGACACCGGTGGTCTGCACGGCCCGACGCAGACGGCTGAGCGTCCCCTGGGCCGGAGCGGTCACCACAACCCGGTCGCCGCGCTCAAGCAGGGAGGCGATGCCCGAGGCGGCCCGATCCTCGTCGCCGCGGTACTGGTCCGGGGCCAGGGCATCCAGACGCTCGGCCCCTTCCCGGTCCGGATCCACCGACAGGTCAGTCAGCTTCCAGACCTCCCCCTTGCGGTACTCCAGGGAGGAGATGACTTCGTCGTAGTCCAGGAAGCTGGCCCTGTCGAAGCTGATGGGTGCGCCTGAGCCCTGCCCGGAGGCTGCCACATGCCAACTGGCGGCCAGGAACTCGTTGGCGGTCTTGACCAGGTCCTGGGCGGAGCGGGCCAGCAGCTGCGGCTCCGAGAGCAGAATCAGAGCGCCCTCGGGCAGCATGGACCCTACAGGCACCAGATCGTCAACCAGGGCAGGCAGGAGGGACTCCATCCCCTCCACCGGAATGGCCTGGGCAATGGACTCCAGCATGTCGTCGGCATTGGGGATGCTCCCGATCAGGGAGCGGGCACGGGCACGGACCTGGTCGGTCAGCTGCAGCTCACGGCAGGGCGGCGCCCAAATCCGATCCAGGTCAGGGCCGTAGGTGCGCTGGTCGGAGGCGTGGAAGCTGCGGATGGTGTCCACCTCGTCACCGAAGAACTCGATGCGCACCGGATGGGCCATGGTGGGGACGAAGACATCCAGGATGCCGCCTCGGACGGCGAACTGGCCGCGTTCCATGACCAGATCCACCCGGGTGTAGGCGTTGCGGACCAGAGCCTCGACGGCCTGATCCAGTGGCAGCTCCTGGCCGCGCAGGAAGACCAGGGGCTCCACATCCTGCAGACCCTTGACCACCGGCTGCAAGAGGGAACGCACGGGCATGACCAGGATGCGGATGGGTCCGAAGTCAGGGTCGTCCTGGACCGGATGAGCCAGCCGCCTGAAGACGGCCATCCTGGAGGCCACGGTGTCTGCCCGGGGCGAGAGCCGTTCGTGAGGCAGAGTCTCCCAGGAGCGCAGCAGAGCCACATCGCCAGGATCACCCTCGTACCAGGAGCGGATGGCGTCCGTCATCTCCTGGGCGTCCCGTTCGGAGGGGACCACCAGAACGACCGGGGCACGTCCGGCTGCTGCGGCGGCCAGGGCGGGTCTGATGCCCTGGGGAGCCTGCACCATGAGAGAGGTGTCGGTGTCGGCAGCAGGCTCGGAGTCTCCTTGGACCAACCTTTTGAAGGCAGCATCCGCCTTCAGGTCGTCCAAGAGCGGACGCAGGGACCCGTTCAGCGATTCCTGGGGCTCTGTCTTCTGGGTTTGCTCATCGACCATTGAACTGCTCCTGAGCCTGGTTGAGGCCCTTGATGATCACGGTTTCTGCGGCATCCGCGCCGTCGGCCAGGAACTCGGGCAGACGCTTGCGCTGATCGCCGACAAAGGTGCCCAGAACCCAGTCCACAGTGCGGCGGTGGGCGTCAGGACCTCTCCGGGCATGCCCCACGCCCATGCGGACCCGGGCATAGGCGTTGCTGCCCAGGGAACGATCAATGGAGCGGATGCCGTTGTGCCCGCCCGAGGACCCGCCGGCCTTGACCTTGATCCGGCCGAACTCCAGGTCCATGTCGTCATGGATGACCACGACCCGGCCAACCGGTATGTGGTAGTAGGAGCAGATGGAGGCCAGGGCATCGCCGGAGTCGTTCATGAAGGTCAGCGGCTTGGCCAGGAAGAAGGGTGTGCGGCGTCCGTCAAGATCCAGGGTGCCACGGCCCAGCTGGGCCAGACCCTTGTGGTCGCGCAGGTTGACCGACCAGCGTTCGGCCAGCAGATCGGCGCACATGAAGCCCATGTTGTGCCTGGTGCCCTTGTACTCGTCACCCGGGTTGCCCAGTCCGGCTATCAGCCAGAAATCGGATGCCATGTAGGTGATACCTCCTGCTCTCAAACGGGACGGTGAGATTCTACACAGGCTCCCCGACCCCGTTTCGCTCAAGGGACAGGCTCCAGTAGGAGACGTCATGCAGGGCGAACCGGTCCCAGGCGGCCTGGGGCAGAAGGCCGAAGCGGCTGAACCCGAACCGGTGCAGCAGGGCCTTGGAGGCCGAATTGTCATCGAAGATGATGGCCACGGCCAGACGCATGCCCACCTGCTGGGCGCGCTCCAGAAGCGAATGGACCATCAGGGCGCCCAGGCCGCGTCCACGGCTGCCGCGATCCACGTAATAGCTCAGCTCGCAGGTCTCCTGGTAGCCTGGCCGGTCGTAGTAGGCCGACAGGGAGCCGAAGGCCAGCACCCGGCCCTCCTGCTCCAGAACCAGGACCGGATGGCCCTGGTCCGGATCGTGATCCAGCCACCATTGCAGGCGCTGGTCCAGGCTGACCGGGACCGTGTCCGCAGTGGAACCGCCGTCCATGACCGCCTGGTTGTAGATGGCGGTGACCGCCTCCAGGTCCCCGCGGCGGCAGAGCCGGATGCGCGGGGTGGCGCTCACTTGTTGCCGCCCTCCTGGTCGGAGGCCTCCTTGAGGGCTTCGCGCAGACGGTTCTGCGCCTCGCCGTAGGCGCTGAAGTCGCCCTTCTTCAGGGCGGCATCGCCGTCGCTCATGGCCTGGTTGGCCTTGTCCAAGGCCTGTTTCAGAGCCTGGCCTGCTGTGGCTGATGCCCCGCCGGACCCGGCGGTCTTATCCGGGGCCTTACCGGTTTGGTCGCTCTGATCAGCATCAGATTTGGCGCGTCCGGTGTTGTCGGCATCGCCGGCCGATGCACCCGAGTTGCCCTGGAAGGTCTTGTCAAGAGCCGCATCCAGGGTGGCCGAGGAAGACACCTTGTCCCCGAAGGCCACCAAAACCCGCTTGAGCAGGGGGAAGCTGGTGGCGCCGCTGGACTGGACGTAGACCGGCTGGATGTAGATCAGCCCGCCGCCTATGGGCAGGGTCAGCAGGTTGCCGCGTTTGACCTTGGTGGACCCGGACTGGAGCAGGTTGAGCTCGGTGGAGACCGCAGCATCCGAGTTGAAGTTGTTCTGGGCCTGCCCAGGGCCAGGCACATTGGAATTCTTGGGCAGCTCCATCAGCCGGATGGTCCCGTAGTCCGGGCCTATCACCCCTTTGGTCGACCCGGCGTCGGAATCCACAGACAGGAACCCGGTCAGGATCTCCCTGGTGGAGGTGCCGGCGGGGATGAAGGTGGAGGTCAGCGAGAAGGCGGGCTTGTCGGTCCCCGGGGTCTGCAGGGTCAGATAGTAGGGAGGCTGCTTGACCCCGGCCTTCTGCTCCTTGCTGGTCCCGGTCGGATCCACGGGGGTCTGCCAGAAGTCCTCGCCGGAGAAGAACTGGCTGGCCGAGTTGACGTGGTACTGGGACAGGAGCTGGCGCTGCACCTTGAACAGGCTCTCCGGGTAGCGCATGTGGCTCATCAGGTCGCCCGAGATGGACGAGAGGGGCTTGAACTGACCGGGGAAGACCTTCTGCCAGGCCTTGAGCACCGGATCCTTGGCATCCCAGGCATACAGGTCCACCGAGCCGTCATAGGCATCGACCGTAGCCTTGACGGAATTGCGGATGTAGTTGGCCTTCTGGGAGCCCAGACCCTTGACGGCCTCCGAGCTCAGGGTGGTCGTGTCCTGGGTGATGGGACCCAGGTCCACCTTCTGGGAGTAGGGGTAGGCGTCAGAGGTGGTGTAGCCGTCGACGATCCACTTGACCCTGCCGTCCACCACAGCCGGATAGACGCGTCCGTCCAGGGTCAGATAAGGGGCGATCTGGGCCACGCGCTCCTTGGGCGAGCGGTTGTAGAGGATCTGCGAATCGGGGGTGACGCGATCCGAGAAGAGGATCTGGTCGGATCCGAATCGGATGGCGTAGAGGACCCGGGCCAGGAAGTTGCCCACCGAGGGGCCGCCGTTGCCCTTGAAGGTGTTGGTGGCTCCCTTGGAGCCGGTGGGATAGTCGAATTCCCAGCCTGAGGAGCCCTGGGGCGCGCCGACGATAGAGTACTCGGGCGCGTTGGGCGAGAAGTAGATCCGCGGTTCGTAGTGCTGGCTGTCGGTCAGCTTGCCCTTCGTGGGGATGTCCTGCTCAAAGAACTCGGGCTGCCCGTCCGGGGTGACCTTGTTGCCGTAGGCGGCCACGATGCCGTAGCCGTGGGTGAAGACCGTGTGGTCGTTGACCCAGTTGCGGTTATCGTTGCCCTCCAGATCCAGCTCACGGGCGCCGATGACCGTGTCCTGGCTGACCCCGTCGATGTCATACTTGTCGACGGCCAGGGTGTCCTCAAAGGTGTAGTACTGCTTGGACTGCTGCAGCTGACGGAAGGTTGGCGAAACCACCTGGGGATCCAGCAAACGGATCTGTGCCGTGGTCTCGGCATCACGGGAGAGGGCACCCGACTGGACCTCGGTGGTGGCGTCATAGGCCTCGGTCTTCAACCTGTCCAGCCCATAGGCCTGGGCGGTGGCGGTGATGTTGCGCTGGATGTAGGCGGACTCCATCTCCTGGGCGTTGGGGTTGACCCGGAAGCGCTGAACCAGTGCCGGCCAGAAAACGGTCAGCAGCAGGGACAGCACAACAGTGACGGCCACAGCAAGGACGGGAACCCGCCACTGCTTGACGGCCGACCCCAGCGATCCTGCATGAACACGGCCCGGTTCCAGGGTGGGCGACCTCAGAATCCAGACCGCCAGGATGATGCCCAGCAGGGCCATGACCACGGCCATAATCAGCGTGACGGGAATGGCCGCCTTGACCGAGGTGTAGGAGGCGCCGGTGATCCGATCGCCCTCCTCGGTCAACCTGCCGAAGACGCCCAAGGCCGTATCGCCGGCCCAGACCAGCATGAACAGGACCAGCCAGACGGCTACCTGCCTGCGGGCGGCACGGGTCATCTCCAGAATGCCGCGGCCCTGCACGGGCATGGTCAAGCGAATGCCGCCCATGAGGAAGTTGGTGACCAGGCTGAAGACCGTGGCCGCCAGCAGCATCATCAGCAGGGAGGAGACCAGCAGCCGCAGGCCGGGCAGGATGAAGACGTAGAAGCCGTTGTCCAAGCCAAACTGGGGATCGCGCACCCCGAAGGACTGGGCGTTGAAGAGCAGGAGCACCTGCTTCCAGTCAGCGTTGAACTGGAAGCCGAAGAACACGCCGACGATCAGGGAGACCACCACGGCCACCTTGAGCGCCTTGCGTGAAGAGACCCCCTTGCCGACCTCGATCAGATCGCCCTTGACCCTGATGGTGGATCCGTCAGGCGAATCGGGACGGCTGCGGATGGCCAGGACGGCCGAGAGCAGGGTCACCGCGGCCAGCAACAGGGCGTAGGCCAGCCACAGGCCCACCTTGATGCCCAGCTGTGTCCAGACGATCCGTGCCGCCCCCAGCTGAGAAAACCACATGACATCGGTGATGAAACGACTGAGCCCGAACAGGAGCAGGAGGACGACCAGGACGACAGCGACAACCACGGCCAGGATCCGCATGCCCCGGGAAGGTCCGTTATTGTCCTTCTTACGGGAGGTCAGCCGGGGGTCACCTGGTCCTGCGAAGCGGAAACGGGGCGTGCTGCCGCCCCCTTGGCCGGGACCCTCCCCATCGGTCTGCACATGCAGGATGACCGGGTCGTCGTCATTGCGACGCCGGCCTGGTCCGCCTGGACCGCCCTCAGGGTCGAACATGGAACCGAAGAAATCGAAGAATGACATGTACCTACCCTACATGAGACGGCGGTCTTGAATGGCTTGCCGGTAGACCTCCTCCACCTGATCGGCCACGGTGGTCACGTCGTAGCGGTCTAGGAGCGCCAGCTGGTCATGGCGCACGTTCCGCCTCCCGGAGGGGTCCCCCAGAGCCTGGACGATTCGCCGGGCCAGCAGTTCGGGGGTGTTGGGCGAGTCGACGGGGACCAGAGCCCGCTCATCGCCCATCAGGGTGGACCGGTAGCCGGGATTGTCCCCGGCCAGCACCGGAGCCGTGCCCGAGGCGATGGCCTCCAGCAGGACGATGCCAAAGGACTCGCCCCCGGTGGAGGGAAAGACGGTCAGATCGGATGAGGCCAACAGAGCGGGCTTGTCCTTCTCGTCCACAAAGCCGGGGAAGGCCACCGGGGTGCGCAGGGCGGCGGCCTTTCGACGGCAGTCCTCCAGCAGCGGGCCCTTGCCGGCCATGGTCACATGCAGGCCTTCGGGCAGGATGCCGGCCCGCTCCCCCGCCTGGAGGGCTGAAAGCAGGATCCCCGCCCCCTTGCGGGCCACGAACCGTCCCAGAAAGACCAGATGCGGCCCCTGGCCGTGCAGGCGCGCCACCTCCTGGTCGCCAGCGGCCTGACGGGCCCGGCGCAGGGCAGCAACGTCCACGGGGTTGGCCACCACCCTGCTGGGCACACCGGCAGTCTGCCGGGCATAGCTGGCCGCCACAGGCGAGACCGCGATGACCCTGTCAATACGCCTATGGGTCCTGCGGTTGATCATCCCCAGCAGCCGTCCGCCCAGCAGCTGCAGGTTTCCCGTGGGAGCGATGTGGTAGGTGGCCACCAGGGCCGTTGAAGGGTTCGCGGCGCGGATGACCCGTCCGGCCAGGAAGGGGCTGTAGGGGGCCTGGACGTGCAGCAGGTCGAAGTGCGCGGCCTCCAGGACCCGGCGGATGGGCGCCTTGGGCGCTGGCAGCGGTATGCGCATCCTGTTGCCGTTGAAGGAGACCATGACATTGCGGGACAGGGAGTGGACCCCGTCAACCGGCGGATGGGCGGTCTGGCCTACCAGGTACTGGACCCTGTGGCCCCGCCTGCCCAGCTCCCGTCCCAGGGTCAGCATGTGCTGCTGGACCCCGTCAAACACATCCAGGGTGTCATCGAAGACGAACCCGATGCTGAGCGTCACTGAGCGTCCTGGCCTGCTCCGGGCTCAGTCCCTGCGGCCAGCTGACGACCCTTGAGGGCCAGGGCCACCAGGTGCCGGTCGGCGGCCTCGCGCGCCTGCTGCTCGTCATTGCCCGAGTCCAGGTTGTCCACATAGATGGTCTCCACCTGCGCGGCCTGGCAGTACTTGAGGAAGGTCTGCCTGCGCAGCTGGTTGTCCAGGGCCTCGCTGATGCCGCTGGACTGGTACCATTCCTTGTCGCCGCCGGTCAGCATGACCAGCTCCACGCGACGTCCGGCCAAGGCACCTGGGGTTCCGTCAGCGTGGTAAGCGAAGCCCCGGCAGATGACCCGGTCGATGAAGCCCTTCATGACGGCCGGCATGCTGTACCAGTAGACCGGGAAGACCAGGGCCAGCACGTCCGCATCCTTGATCCGCTCCTGCATGGCCTGGACATCCTCGGGCATGGGTCCCTGGCCCAGGTAATGGGTTCTGTCCTCCATGCCGAAGACGGGATTGAACCCCTCGGCGCAAAGGTCGATCAACTCGGTGCGAGCCCCGCCCTCGGCCGCACCGTCCAGCAGGGCGTTGCCCGCCGCATCGGTCAGACTCTTGGGTTCGGGGTTGGCCGTGACTGCCACGATCTTCATAGGGATTCGCTCCTTACATTCCATTTCGCGCCTGCAATGACTGCGTGCAGACCCTTGTCATTGTCAGTCCTGGCAAGGACGGCAAGGCTGGCAACGCTGGTTTGGCAAATGCTTGACACTGCTCTTGGGCCCATCTATGTTATTGGGTGGTCGGTAGGTGAAGCTACCGCATGGACAAGGCATGCTGCCGCAAAGTGGTGGAGACACCCCGCGCAGGTCAACAGTCCCCGTCGGATCAAGGCAGGGACTAATGCAGGGCCAAATACCATGCGAAGCCGAAGCTTGAACGATGACAATGGTCGGCTCATGGCCGATCGCCACGCCGTCTTCGAGGCTGCCGACAGGGATGTTCCGCACCTTGGAGGGAGGCCATCGTGAATACTGTCGCACTGCCAGGAATGCTCCGTTCGCCACTGAACGACGACCGCAGCCAGGCATCGCGCTCCACCCGCATATGGACGGGCCTGGCCGTAGCCATAGGGGCTCTGGTCCTATTGGGGGCCCTGGCCTATCTGCTGCCCGCCCTGGGCGCACCCATCGGCCCCGCCGGCGTACCCTCGCACGTCTCCACCGACCCGGCCAACCTGCCCTACTACGCGCTGCGCTCCCTCTTCCGCATGTTCACGGCCCTGATCATTTCCCTGGTCTTCGCCTTCCTCTACGGACTGGCCGCCGCGCGCTCCCGCCGCCTGGGCGCCGTGCTCATCCCCCTGCTGGACATCCTGCAGTCGGTGCCCGTCCTGGGCTTCCTGTCGGCCACCATCTCCATTTGGCTGGTCCTCTTCCCCGGGTCCATCATGGGTGTGGAGGCGGCCTCCATCTTCGCCATCTTCACCAGCCAGGCCTGGAACATGGCCTTCTCCTTCTATAACTCCCTGACCAGCGAGCCTGCCGACCTGGACGAAGCGGTGCGATTGATGCGCCTGACCCGCTGGCAGCGCTTCTGGAAGCTGGACGTGCCCAACTCCATGATTCCCCTGCTCTGGAACTGCATGATGAGCATGGGCGGCGGCTGGTTCTTCCTGACCGCCTCCGAGATGATCTCGGTCAACAACAAAACTTTGGCCCTTCCCGGCATCGGCTCCTTCGTTGAGGAGGCCACCTCCGAGCAGGACCTGGGCAAGGTGGGGCTGGCCATCCTGACCATGATCGTGGTGGTCCTGTTGATTGACTTCCTGCTCTGGAAGCCGCTGACCGCCTGGGCCGAGAAGTTCCGTTACACCAGCAGCCAGTACACCGAGCCCCGGCGCAGCCTGGTGCTGACGGTCATCCGCCTGTCCGGGGTCAAGGACCTACTGGGCCTGGTGGGCCATCCCCTGGCCGACCTGCTGGACCGGATCACCCGCCCCCTGGGCCGTACCGGGGCACGCTGGAGCCGTGGAGGCGGGCGCCGGCGGGCCAGCGACCTGGTCTGGTGGGTCTGCCTGGCCCTGATCGGCCTATGGGGTCTCTGGCAGCTGGACCGTCTGGTCATCCGCCCGCTGGGCCTTGGCGAGGTCGGGCACGTCTTCCAGCTGGGCCTGCTGACCTTCCTGCGGGTGCTGATCCTGATAGTGGTCTGCACCATCGTCTGGGTGCCCATCGGCGCCCTGATCGGCATGAATCCGCGCATCTCCCGCTACCTGCAGCCCCTGGTGCAGATCCTTGCCTCCTTCCCGGCCAACTTCATCTTCCCCTTCGTCACCATGGTCTTCATCATCTGGCGGATCGACATCAACTGGGGCAGCATCCTGCTCATGGCCCTGGGCACCCAGTGGTACATCCTCTTCAACGTCATCGCCGGGGCCTCGGCCATCCCCGACGACCTGCTGGAGATGTCGCGCAGCCTGGGGCAGAACCGCTGGCAACGATGGAAGACCCTGATCCTGCCGGCCCTGTTCGGCTCCTGGTGTACCGGCGGCATCACAGCGGCCGGCGGGGCCTGGAACGCCTCCATCGTCTCCGAGGTGGTCTCCTACGGCAAAACCGAACTGACGGCCAAGGGCCTGGGTGCCTACATCGCCCAGGTGACCGCCACCGGCGACACCCCCCGCATCATCCTGGGGGTGGCCGTCATGAGCATCTTCGTGGTCCTGGCCGACCGGTTCTTCTGGTCCCCCCTGCAATCACTGGCACAACGGCGCTATTCCCTGACATGAGAAGTCTGAGAGGTTCGACAATGACCAAGATCAATTCCAACGGGATCATCACGGCCGAGCACGTGACCAAAACCTACCAGTCCGACAAGGGCGCGGAGCTGACCGTCCTGGACAACATCGACTTCACCCTGCACGAGGGCGAGGTGGTGGCCATCCTGGGCCGCTCGGGCGCCGGCAAGTCCACCCTGCTGCGCATCCTGGCCGGCCTGGTTCCGGCCAGCAAGGGCAGCGTCGAATACCGGGGCAGGCAGCTGGATGGACCCAACCCCGGCGTGGCCCTGGTCTTCCAGAGCTTCGCCCTGATGCCCTGGCTGACCGTCAAGGACAACGTGGAGCTGGGTCTGCAGGCCCGGGGCGTGCCCAAGAAGGAGCGGGAGAAACTCTCCCTGGCCGCCATCGACGCCATCGGCCTGGACGGCTTCGAGAGCGCCTACCCCAAGGAGCTCTCCGGTGGCATGCGCCAGCGCGTGGGCATCGCCCGGGCCCTGGTCCTCAAGCCGGACGCCCTCTTCATGGATGAGCCCTTCTCGGCCCTGGACGTGCTGACCGCCGAGAATCTCCGCCAGGAGGTCCTCAAGGTCTGGTCCGAGGAGGCAGGCAGCGTCAAGTCGGTTCTGATCGTCACCCACAACATAGAGGAGGCCGTGGAGATGGCCGACCGGGTCCTGGTCCTGGACTCGCATCCCGGCCGGGTCATCGCCAACGTGCCCATCAACCTGGACAGGCCTCGTGACAAGCAGTCCGACCTCTTCCAGTCCTGCGTGGACTACCTCTACTCCATCCTGACCGGCCAGCGTGACAGCGAGGACATCCGCCGCCGCCTGCAGACCAAGGTGCGCAACCGTCAGGCCGTGCGGGACTCGGTGCGGGACGAGGACACCGCCGAGCGTAACCTGCCCGACGCCACCCCGGGTGGTCTGGCCGGTCTGGCCGATGTCATGGTCAACCAGCCCAACGGCATGGACCTGGCCGACCTGGCCGCCAAGCTCTCCTTCGAGGTGGACGACCTCTTCCCCCTGATCGATGCCGGGCTCATGCTGGGCATCTTCCAGGCGGACAACGGGCATGTCAGGCTGACCGACCAGGGCCGGGCCTGGCACGACGCGGACATTCTGGAGAGCAAGGAGATGTTCTCACGCATGCTGATGGATCATGTTCCGCTGATCCGCATCATCGACCGGGCCTTGAAGAACAGCGACGACAAGAGTCTGCATGGCTCCTTGATCCTGGACCTGCTGCGGGCCCACCACTCGGACAAGGAGGCCGTCCAGCAGTTCGACACCGCCATCACCTGGGGCCGCTACGGCGAGCTCTTTGACTACGATGCCGACGACGACCGGCTGACCCTGGACCCGGAGAACCACACCGAGTGAACAGTCTCGCAGCTGCGGCGGCTGCGGTCCCCTTGGGCTCCTAGAATGAGCCTCGGGCGATGGAACCCGCCCGGGGCGTGAGCCCCGAACCGCAAACTGCTGATAGTTCCTGCACCATGATTCGACGACCCGTCTGTGGGCCGGGTGCAGGCACATGCCATCCAGCCTGACCCTGCGGACGCTGATCCGTCGGGAACCGAGACCTCAATGACCAAACCCCCTACCGGACCTGACATGGCCACAGCCCTGGTAGTGATGCTAGGCGGAACCCTGGGCACCGGCTGCCGGTACGCCCTGAGCCTGCTGCCGGGCCAGACCGGCCCCCTGCATCCAGGAACACTCCTGGCCAACCTGATTGCTTGCGCAGGTTACGCCCTGCTGACCGCCTTCCTGGCCGGACTGCCCAAAAACGCACATGCGCGCCGAAGACAGCTGACCAACAAGGGTCTGGGCATGGGCCTGTGCGGTGGGTTATCGACCATGTCCACCCTCTCGCTGGAACTGGTCCAAGGCCTGTCGGGCGGTCAAGTCCAGGCAACCCTTGTCTACCTGCTGATCTCCTTTGCCGGAGGCCTGATGGTCTCTTGGGTCATGGCAGCGCTGGGAGCCCGTCTGTCCGCACACATCCAAGCAGGTGCGCGATGACCCTTACATTTACCTTGCTAATCTGCCTGTGCGGCGGCCTGGGGGCCGGGCTGCGCTACCTGCTGGATACCCTGGTCAAGGCCCGCTGGCAGGTGGACCTGCCCCTGTCGACCATGATCATCAACCTGCTGGCCGGATTGGCTGCAGGACTGGTGGCCGCTCTGGCTGCCTTCCACGGACTGCCTAACTGGGGACGGCTGCTGCTGGCCACAGGACTGCTGGGTGGCTTCTCCACCTTCTCGACGGCGGTCAACGAGGTGCTGGCCCTGGCCCGGCAGAGACGGCACCTGGCAGCCCTGGGCTATCTGGGGGCATCAATTCTTCTGCCGCCCATGCTGACGGCCCTTGGTTTCATGCTGGCCGGACCGGGCATATAGCAGGTCCAGCCAGCAATCAAGGCTTTGCAGGGCTTAGGCGCGAGCCGGTTCCGGGCGACCCTGGGCAGAGTCGGCGGCAATCCCCAGCCTGTCGTCATGCCGACGCCACCAGGCGGACAGCACCGAGCCGGAGATGTTGTGCCAGACGCTGAAGAAGGTGGAGGGGATGGCCACAATCGGATCGGCGGCGAAAGCCTGCAGGGCCAGGGTCGCGCCCAGTCCGGAATCCTGCATGCCCACCTCGAAGGTGATGGCCTTCTGCTGGGCGTAGCGGAATCCCTTGGGGTAGAGGCGGTACATGAGCCGGCTGAAGAGGAAGCCCAGCCCGTACCCGCACAGGTTATGAAGCATGACCACCGGCAGGACCAGGGCGGTGGCGGCGGTGAAGAGCTTGGCATGGTTGACAGAGACGACCACGCCGATGATGATCAGTATGGCGATCTGCGAGACTGCCGGCAGGGCCACGGTCACCTTCTGCACCTTCTCCTTGAATATGGCGTGGACGGCCAGGCCCAGGGCGATGGGGATCAGCACCACCTCAAGGGCGGTCAGGAAGAGCTGCTTGGTGGGGATGGCCACATACTGGCTGGCCAGCAGGTTCATCAGCATGGGGATCATGAAGGGCGCGCACAAGGTGGAAAGCAGGCCTATGGACACATCCAGGGCCACGTCTCCTCGTGACAGATAGGACATGACGTTGGAGGATGTCCCCGAGGGGCAGCAGCCCACCAGGATGACTCCCACGGCGATCATGCCGTCCAGGCGGAAGATGCGGCAGAGCAGCACGGCCAGCAGGGGCATGATCAGGTAATGGGCTATGGTGCCGACGATGACCATGAGCGGCATCTTGAGGATTCGCTTGAAATCGTCCAGGCTCAGGGTCAGCCCCATGCCGAAGAGAATAATGCTCAGGAAGTAGTTGGTGTAGCTACGGGCCCAAATGCTAATCTGCGGGACAAAGAAGTTGATGGCGGCCCACGCTAGGACCACCAGGATGAACCACTTAGTCAACCAGTCACTGAACCGCTGCACCTTTTGCATGATTCCTGACCACTTCCTCTCGATAGTTCTCTCTGTGGTAGGGCCAAGTTAGGGAACCTAAGTCGAGTGCGCAGGTGAATGGTCACATTTTGGACGCTGCTTTCCCGGCTTACGAGAAGAATTCACTTGACCAGGACGGGCGTGCCAGTGGGCACGGACTGCATGATCCATCGAGCGTCGGGCACCGTCAGTCGGATGCAGCCGTGGGAGCCAGGGCGGATGCCCAGCATATCGGCCTCCTCCTTGATGTATCCGCCCTTGGAATCGGTGGGGACCGAATGGAAGAGGAAGACCCCGTGGTTCAGAAAACTGGTGTAGTAGCGGGCGCCCATTCCCTCGCCAGGATTGTAGAAGTGGTCGCCGCGCTCGTTCTGGATGTGGAAGCTGCCCCTGGGCGTGGAGTCATCCATGCCCGTCGAGGCATACATGGTGTAGAGCAGTTGAGACCCGTCGCGCACGTAAACCCGCTGGTCCTGAAGGCTCACCTCGAGGGAGAGGCCAGGGTGGGCCGCAGGATCCGGGTAATCGACCTGCTGGGAAGGCTTGAGCCAATCGACAGGATGAGCGGAAGTAGCAGCAGGGTCTAGCTTCTGCTGCTTTGTCTGATTCTTTGTGACCGATGAGGAGGAGGCAGATTTACTGGGTTGATACGCCTTAGGGAATCGTCTCACCGAAACGGTAGACGCGCTAGAAGCACCCGCAGCTGTAGTTCGTTCCGCATGAGCCGCATCCACCGGCTGTATCAGGTTGACGATCAGGACTGTCAGCAGCAGTGTCAGCAGGGCGCTTGTCACTACCACAGGCGTGCGGCGGACAGGGTCCAGCAGCCAACGGAGCATGGCAAGCGCACGCCGCTTAAGGCGTTCGCTATCCAATCCCCAGACAGCCATGTCCTTCCCCTTCGTCGCCATTGAACGAACCTGTATGCACAGTTCATTGTAGTGACAGACGAAACCGGGAGAGACTCAGCCTTTCGGCACCTGCCTGGCCCAATCCTCCAGCAGGTCGCAAACCAGGGCGGTCTGCTCGATCTGCACATTGTGGCCGGCCTGGTCCAGCACCGAGTAGGAGGCCCGGGGAAAGCGGCAGGCCAGGTCGAACTGGTCCAGGTAGCCCACACGGTCGTCCTGGCGGCCGCAGACGAAGAGCGCAGGGGCTATGAACCCGGACCAGACCTGGTCGAAGTCCATATCCAGCCGGTAGTGCCCCTCCATTCGCGCCACCGTATCGGCATCGGCCGAACGAATGCCGGGCATGATGGTGCGCTGGTAGGCCTCCAGATGCTGACGGGACTCCACCACAGCCATCTGCCGGTAGGCATGCCTGGTGAACTCGTCCACATCGGCCAGGCCTTGATCGTCCCGGACCAGCACCTGGCGCGGGGGCAGGCGTCTGCGGGCGGTCACAGGGTCGACCACCGAGGAAAGCAGAGCCATCCCCCGGCAGCGGTCCAATCGACCGGCGGCGGCATGGCGGCTGAGCAGCCCACCCAGGGAGTTGCCCACCAGGGCGAAGGGGCCGCCACCGCTGAAAATGTCCACCTGGTCATCCAGCCACCGAGCCAGACCGTCCAGATCGAGGATGGACGGGTCGGGCGGCGTGCGGCCGAAGCCGGGCTGGTCCAGGTAGATCCGCTCGAACCCACCGACCCGCTCGAAGACAGGATCCAGGTCGTCGAAGATGTGATGGTCCACACCTGACCCATGCACAAAGATCAGCGGCAGCCCATGACCCCGACGAATGGCGAACCCAGGCCTGGCGCTCACTTCTTGGAGCCGGAGGGAATGCCGGTCTTGAACTCCACGATGTCGCCGTCCTGCATGACGTAGTCCTTGCCCTCAAGGCGCATCTTGCCCTCCTCGCGCACCTTGGCGTAGGACCCGTCGGCGGCCACGAAGTCGTCGTAGGAGACCACCTCGGCCTTGATGAAGCCCTTTTCGAAGTCGGTGTGGATGACACCGGCGGCCTGGGGGGCGGTCCAGCCCTGGTGAATCTGCCAGGCGCGCACCTCCTTGACCCCGGCGGTCAGGAAGGTCTGCAGGCCAAGGATGTCGAAGCCCACCCGGGCCAGCTGGTCCAGGCCGGACTCCTTGAGCCCGGCGTCGGTCAGCATCTCGCGAGCGTCGGCCTCGTCCAGCTCGGTCAGCTCGGACTCGAACTGGGCATTCAAGAAAATGGCGGGCGCGGGAGCCACAGAGTCGGCCAGCTGCTTCTTCATGTCCTCGTTCTGCAGCTCGTCGTCGTCCACGTTGAAGACGTAGATGAAGGGCTTGGCGGTCATCAGATGCAGGTCGTAGAGCTCATCCTTGTCGATGTCCCCGGCCTGGGCCGCCTGGTCGATGGTCCGACCCTGGCCCAGAATCTCCTTGGCCTTGCGGACCGTGTCCAGGTAGGCGGGCTTGATCTTGCCGCCGCGTTGGTCCTTTTCCAGCTTGGGCAGGGCCTTGTCGATGGTCTGCATGTCGGCCAGGATCAGCTCGGTGTTGATGGTGTCGATGTCGTCGGCCGGATCCACCTTGCCATTGACGTGGACGATGTCGTCGTCATTGAAGGCACGGACCACCTCGCAGATGGCATCGGCCTCGCGGATGTTGGCCAGGAACTGGTTGCCCAGCCCCTCCCCCTCCGAGGCCCCCTTGACGATGCCGGCGATGTCCACGAAGGTGACCGTGGCGGGCACGATCTTGTCCGTGTGGACCAGCTTGGCCAGGACGGGAAGCCGGTCGTCGGGCAGGGGCACGATGCCGGTGTTGGGCTCGATGGTGGCGAAGGGGTAGTTCTCCGCCAGAACGTTGTTGCGGGTGAGGGCGTTGAAGAGTGTGGACTTGCCGACGTTGGGCAGCCCGACGATTCCTATGGTTAACGACATATGCACCAGTCTATTGCCCGGACTGCCCCGGCGTGGCTCCCCCTAGTCGCCGCGCTCCACCGCATCGATGGCCTCGATGACCGCTCCACGGAAGCCGTGCTTCTCCAGGGAGGCGACCCCCTTGATGGTGGTTCCGCCCGGCGAGCAGACCGCGTCCTTCATGGCCCCGGGGTTGGTGCCGGTGGCCAGATAGAGGGCTCCGGTCCCCTGAACCATGCGCGCCGCCAGCCGGTAGGCCGCCTGCCTGGGCAGCCCATGCTCCACCCCGGCGTCGGCCAGGGCCTCCATGTACATGGCCGTGTAGGCGGGCGCGCATCCGGCGATGGTCGTGCCCACCGAGACCAGTTCCCGGGGCAGCCGTTCGATCATGGCCACCGGGTCGAAGACCTGGGTGAAGAGCTCCCGCTGCTGGTCGGTCAGGGTATCGTCCTCCTGGGTGACCAGAACCCCCTGCCCTACGGAAATGGGGGTGTTGGGGATGGCGCAGATCAGGTGGGTGCCCTCCTCCAGGATGTCGGTATAGTCCTCAAGGGTCATGCCGCCCACCACCGAGAGGACCATGCGGTCCGGGTCAGCCAGCTCGCGGCGGATGGGCTCGCAGACCTGGGCCACCTGCCCCGGCTTGACGGCCAGAATCACCAGGTCGGCGGCCGCAGCCACCTCGGTGCCGGAGTGCATGGGCCGCACCCCCAGCTGGGCCGTCCGCTCCACCAGCCGGTCATAATGGGCTGCGCAGGCCACAATCCGGCCGCCGGGCAGCACGCCAGCGTCGACCAGGCCCTGGGCCATGGCCTGGGCCATGTTGCCGTATCCGATGAATCCGAGAGTCAATGAGTCCGTGTTCATGCCCTCAAGTCTAGCCGCGCGCCGGGAAGAGCCCCTCCAGATCGCCGCGCTCCAGGGCCAGCCGGTAGAGGTGGGCGAAGACCCTGTCCCCGTGCAGGCCGTCGTGCTCGAACTCGTTGGTCACCCAGGCATGGGCGTGACCCACGCGCGAAAGGGTGTCCAGCTGAAGCTCGGAGGGCACGTAGAGGTCGTCGGCATAGACCGCGGCCTGCAGGGGAACCTGATTGTCGGCAAGGCGGTCGGGATCGTACAGGTGGCCCCAGGAGCCCTCCTCCATGAGCAGGCTGACCGCCGGGCCGAAGGGGCGCAGGGCCGACTCCTGCTCGAACATCCAGGGGAAGATCGCCTCCCCGGTGAACATGAGCGGGCGGGCAGCGGTGTCGAATTCAGGACGGGCATCACGCACCCGCTGCGCAGCCCAGCGCAGGGGTTCGCAGTCCCCATCGGCGTAGATGAACTCCTGCAGGGGCCAGTAGAGCGGTGTGACCGCAGTGGCCGCCCGCACCCCCTCCAGGAAGGTCTGCGAGAGGATGGCCCGGGAGCTGCTGGTGCCGGAAGCGGGCAGGCTGCCGTCGCCGTCCAGGAAGGCCGAGTCCAGCAGCCAGTGGAGGCGCTCGAACCCGCCGCTCTTGCCCAGGTCGGCGCCCAGGGTCTGCAGCCGCTCCACGCTCAGAGGGTCGCCGCCTGGCAGGACCACATCGCCCTGGGCCAGCCGGTCGGCAATAGCCGCCACACGGTCTCGGTCCCCTGGATAGCGCTGATAGAAGATCTGGGACCGCTGGGCCATTTTGGTGAAGGTATGGGAGTAGAGCTCATAGGCATCAGCGGGGATGTGGGGCACGCCCCCGGTAGTGAAGGCCGCAGCCAGCCCCTGGGGGAAGTTCGACAGGTAGGCCATGGTCAGGAAGCCGCCGAAACTCTGCCCGAGGGTCACCCAGGAGCGGCCGGCGAAGACCGTGCGACGCAGGTGCTCGAAGTCCCTGATGATGGAGTCCGCCAGAAAATGCTTCAGATAGTCGGCCTGGGCCCGGGGCTCGCCTAGGGGGGCCATGGTGGAGCCGTCGATGGCACTGGACCGGCCCGTACCCCGCTGGTCGGGCAGGACAATGCGGAAGTGGCGCAGGGCCTCGGCCATCCACCCGTCGGCAGTGGCGTTCAGCGGCCGTGGGGCGCCCGAGCCGGGTCCGCCCTGTAGATAGACCAGCAGCGGCAGGTCGTCGTGGATGTGCTCGGGGGCGCAGACCACGCGGTAGAAGCAGCGGATGACCCCCTGGTCCGAATGATCTTCGAGTCGCCAGACGCCAGGTTCACTGCCCGCCCAGTCCAAGGGAACGGGGATGGACCCCTCACTCACGTAGAGTCCCGGCAGATAGTATCCCTGGTTGGTCATACGCTGGCTCCTTTCTTTCAGGTCAGTCGGGTTCATTGTCTCCGGGCGGTTGGACCTGGCTTGTGTGTTGTTTGCTGGCTGGGTGGTAGGGTGAAAGGCGGGGGATGTCGAAAAGACGGCTGGCTTACGCCATGGCTACTGCAATCCGATGCAGGGCTGGCATTGACAGGCAGCACGGCTTTCCGACAGGAAGAACTTTATTAGGCAAGCGGTTTTTATCCCGTTTGGTGTTTGGTGAAGGGGTTTTGGTTTCATGCATCTGGTTTCCCGTCTGCGTCGCATCCTGGCGATGACGACCGTCCTGATCAGCCTGCTGGCAGGCCTGGGCGTCGCATCCGCCCAGGCGGACGCTCCCATACTCACCGGGGGGGGGGGTCGTCAGACCCCTCGCGTAGCTGACGGAACCCCCGGCACTCTCCCCAGCAGCGCAACCAGCACCCCGCTTTCTACACCCTCACCAACACAAACCACCACGCCATTAAGCCCTACTTCGGGCACCCTGTCATCGCCGACGAATGCTACCGGCGGTGCAGAACCCGCTTCAACCAAACCATCCGATAAGACGGACGATCAAGCCACACATGTAGTGCGCTTCGACCCAGCCGACGGCAGCACACCCACACCGGTGAGCGTGAAGACCGGCACCCTCGCCACTCCCCCGCAGCACAATCCGCAGCGTGATGGCTTCCGGTTCGACGGGTGGACATACGACGGCCAGCCTTTCGACTTCCAGACCCCCGTCCTCCAGGACACGACCCTGAAAGCCAGGTGGTCGAAGACCACGGACTGGACGCTGAACCCGGAGCACGGGCCCGCCACCGGCACCAGGCTGACCATCAACCCGCCCGATAAGCATGAGCCTTACTACGTCAGTGTTCATGCCGCTGAAGACCAGGCTGCCGGCCTGACCGGCGACGGCCATATCTACACATGGACGCAGGATGGAACAACCGTGCAGGTGCCCTTTCCTGCCCAGGCTCCCGACGGGTTCCACTACCTGCAGGTTTCAGCCGGCAGCCGACGGCAGGCCGCATTGGGATCCGACCAGCACATCTACACCTGGGCCAGCGGACAAACGGCACCCACGATTATCAACTCCAACCAGAATGCCAGGTTCACCAGCATCAGCATGAACGATGACCGGCTCCTGGCAGTGGACCAGCAGGGACGAATCCACATCTACCGGGCCAGTCAGAACCTGAACCCGAAACCAGCCGAACAAGCCACGACCAGGCTGCCCGAAAAGGCGCAGGCCGTCACCGCCGTCGCCTCCGACAGCCGGATCCTCGCCCTGGACGCGGACGGGCAGGCCTGGAACTGGGATGCGAACAACACCGGCAACATCAAACCTGCACGCATCAAGCAAGACACACAATTCCGTATCGCCCAAGCCCAAGCTCTCAGCCAGGGATTCCTCCTTTTGGATGCGGACGGTCACGCGTATCATCTGGCCGACAGCATGACCAGTCTTACAGCCGTCAACCTACCGGAAGGCATGAAAGCCAGCTCGGCCACCACCAACAAGAACCAGGCCATGATCACCGGCAAGGACGGCCGGGTCTGGGCCTGGAAGCCCGGCGAAGCGCCCACGCGTGCAGACAACGGGAACCAGCAATACATGCAGGCCGCCGAAGCCGATGGCAGGATCACCGCCATCAGCAGGCAGGGCGACATATACAGGTGGAGCCTGGACGGGAAGGGCCAGCCCGGCAAGCCAGTCGGACTCGACACCATCTCCGAGCCAACCCTTGATACAGTCAGCATGGACGGCCAGCCGCTGACAATCATTAAGAAGAACGATACCTGGCAGGCGGATGCTCCAGCCCACAAGCCGGGACCAGCCGCCGTCACCATCGCTGGCAGGCAGGACGGCCAGCCCTTCACCAGGAGCCTCAACTACACGGTCGACCAGCGGCTGACCAGAGACAACCAGCAGGGCAGGACCCACACCGTCACCTTCAATGCGGACGGAGGAAGCCCCAGACCCGCCGACCAGAATATCTCAGACCCTTACGGCAGGGTAAAGCGGCCCTCCCCCGCCCCGGCACGCGAAGGCTCCCAGTTCGCCGGGTGGTTCATCGGGCAGGTCGCCTACAACTTCAGCAAGCCCGTCACCAAGAATATGACCCTGACCGCCAAGTGGACGCCGGAAAGCCGGAACACCAAGTGGAGCATCAGCCCCAATAAGGGCAGCCAGCTGGGCAGGGAATCCACCACCATCATCCCGCCGAACACCAGCCGGGGCATCAGGTTCAGCCAACTCAGCGGATCAAGAGAAAAGCCTGGTGAAGGCGATAGTTTTTCTTTGGCTGTGGGCAGCGACGGGAACGCCTACGCATGGGGACAGAACTGGTATGGCCAGCTCGGCGATGGGACGAAAACCAACCGGAACACACCGGTCATGGTCAAGACGCCTGACCGCAAGACGTATCCTGACCTGCCGGCGGATTTCACCTACGTGCAGGTCAGTGCCGGATGCCATCATTCGCTGGCCGTGGGCAGCGACGGGAACGCCTACACCTGGGGAAACAACAGGACTACGACGGTCATGGTGAGCAAGCCTGAAGGCGCGCCCGCGGATTTCACGTACGTGCAGGTCAGCGCCGGATACAATTATTCGCTGGCCATGGGCAGCGACGGGAACGCCTACGCCTGGGGAAACAACGAGCATGGCCAGCTCGGCGACGGGACGACCATCGACCGGTATGCCCCGGTTAAAGTGGGGAAG